>PVBE012842331.1_pt1 | contig 31883 bp, 33 predicted proteins | sample 1631181 | NCBI WGS metagenome assembly PVBE01 (sample SAMN08397723, study PRJNA350692) | Marine metagenome, whole genome shotgun sequencing project. | isolation source: water | place: Pacific Ocean | collected 2012-04
CATCCCTCACGCGGCGTTGCTGCGTCAGGCTTTCGCCCATTGCGCAATATTCCCCACTGCTGCCTCCCGTAGGAGTCTGGACCGTGTCTCAGTTCCAGTGTGGCCGATCACCCTCTCAGGCCGGCTAACCATCGTCGCCTTGGTGAGCTGTTATCTCACCAACAAGCTAATGGTCCGCGAACTCATCCTCGAGTGAAGATTGAGACTCCTTTTCCCACATTCCATATGAAATGTGGTCTTATCCGGTATTAGCCTAAGTTTCCTCAGGTTATCCCGATCTCGAGGGCAGATTATTCACGTGTTACTCACCCTTGCGCCACTTTACTAGCTTCCCGAAGGAAACTTTCTCGTTCGACTTGCATGTGTTAAGCACACCGCCAGCGTTCGTTCTGAGCCAGGATCAAACTCTCCAGTTATTATACTGAACAGAATTGATTCTGCTTTTATTATTTGAATCTTACTACTAGGACCCACAAACTTAATTAAAGCGCCTATTCAATTTTCAAAGAGCAGTACAAAAACAGAGTGATACTCTGCCAGTATTCTTGATTAACCGTTGATTTTATATCGGAAGTTTTTCAGGGAGGCAAAAAAACCCTTATTTGATAAGTTTCAGCCAGTTCCACCAACTGAAACCTTCACATAAAGGCTCTTGTCCTGAAAAACAGCTAATCAATAATTACGTTTGTAATAATAAGGCTTTTTTGAGATTTAGCAACTTTTTTTTTATTCTTTTTATTTTTTTTTTATGAATAAAACTTAAATGCCATAAAAACAAGTAGTTATGGTCACCCGAGAATGTGGTTTTTTGACGCTTCTGGAACTTTTTCCGGGGTTTTCAGGTTTTTCAGGGTGTAAAGCCGGTGATACAAGCCTTGTTTTTCCATTAACTCTGCATGATTCCCGGTTTCAACAATTTTGCCCTCATCCATCACCAATATCCATTTTGCGTTGTGAGTGGTTGACAATCTGTGTGCGATTACGAATGAGGTCCGGTTTTTCATTAATCTTTCCAAGGCTTCCTGAATCAGTACCTCGGATTCGTTATCAAGGGCCGAGGTTGCTTCGTCCAGCATTAAAATGCGAGGATTCTTCAAAATCGCCCTGGCGATGGCTATTCGCTGACGCTGACCAGCTGATAGACGGATTCCTTTTTCCCCGACTATGGTTTGGTACTGCTCCGGGCACTCCATTATGAAGGTGTGCGCGTTGGCCGCTTTGGCCGCCGCTATGACCTCATCGTCTGTGGCTCCTTCTTTAGCGTACTTTATATTCATTTCAATGGAATCACCAAACAGGATGGTTTCCTGAGGGACGATTCCGACTTGGTTCCAGTAGCTGGCAAGCTTGACGCTTTTCAATGGAATCCCATCGACGCGAATTTCTCCCTCGGTCGGATCATAAAAACGATGCAGGAGATTGATCATGGTACTTTTCCCTGCACCGCTGGGGCCGACCAGAGCGATCATTTGCCCGGGTTCAACGGTGAAGGAAATGTTTTTAATGACCTCTCTGTCTTTACGGTAATGAAAGCGTGTGCTGTCAAACTCCACTCGCCCGGAAATAGGAGGCATGGGTTTGGCGTCTGGCTGATCGCGAACATCCCCGTAGGTGTCTAGCAGTTCGAACAGGCGCTCGCTGGCGCCCAGTCCTTCCTGGAGCCGGGTGTACATTCTCGCGAAACTGCCCATGGGGCCCGCGATAATAGTCGCGTAAAGTATAAAGGCAATCAATTCTCCCGGGCTTATCCCGCCGGTTATTACTTCGCGTCCGCCATACCATAGCAGGACGAGTGATGTGCTGAATGCAATGAATCCAATGGACGGACCAAAAAATGACGAGATGATCACGCGCTTGCGAGCGGACTGAAAGCTGTCTTCTATCGCGTTGGAGAATCGTTCAGACTCCAGTCGGTCGCGCACAAAAGACTTTACTATCTGGTAGCAGGATATGTTTTCTTCCAATATGGTGGTTGAGACGGCCAGTTTGTCCTGAATTTCAGTTGAAAGCTTTTTCAATCTGCGTCCGAAAGTTTTGGCGAACAGGACGAGAACCGGGGCGAGGACGAGGATCATAAATGTCAGCTTCCAATTCATATATATGATTATGATGATTCCGCCGACCAGCCTTATCGACTGCTGAAGTGCTGTCGCTGGCAGATCGGTGACGATGTTTTCTATGGTTGTGACATCGTTGGTCATTCGCGACATGACTTCCCCTGTACGCCGTTTAACAAAATAGCTGACAGACATGGTGTGCAGGTGGTCGAACAGATTTTTGCGGAAGTCAGCGATCACACGTTTTTCTGTGACATCAAAGAGATAGTTGTGGGTGGTCTGGCAAACTAATTGGATCAAAAATAAAAAACTTATGGTGATGGCGATGTCGTTTAAGCTGTCGAGGTTTTTTTCGACCATTACGATGTCTACCAGATTGCGAATGAATAGGGTGACGGCCAGATTCGTAGCAGACGCGGCAATGAGAAAGAGACTTCCCACTAAAAGTGCTTTTTTGTAAGGCAGGAGTAGTTGGAGAAGACGTTTGTAATTTTTCATGTATGTAGTGATATATTATGAATTGGAAATTGCTATTTTAAATCAAAATCAGTCTCGCGCAAAGCCGCAAAGTCGCAAAGAAGTGCAAGAACTGTTTTTTCTTAGCGTCTTGGCGGCTTAATGTGAGAAGTTGTTGCTTGATTTTGAATGAATATCCTTAACAAGTTCTACTGACGAATTGTTCAATAAACTCAAAATTTTATTTTCTGATATCAAGATTCAGCATACGGTCTTCGCCTTGCCGTTCGCGGTGATGAGCGCTTTTCTTGCGGCAGAAGGATTGCCGGAGTGGATGACTTTATTGTGGATACTTGTTGCCATGTTTGGTGCGAGAAATGCCGCGATGGCTTTCAATCGTATTGCCGACGCGAGATTCGACAAGGTGAATCCACGGACGAAGGACCGGGCTTTACCTTCTGGCGATGTGGGTGCAGGGCAATACTGGATTTTTCTGGCTGTGTCTTCGGTTCTGTTTGTATTCGCCGCTTACATGTTGAATCGGCTCGCATTTTTTCTTTCGCCGGTCGCGTTGGTTATTGTGTTTGGATATTCATTTGCTAAGCGCTTTACATCATTCGCACATTTGTGGTTGGGAGTCGCCATTTCAATTGCGCCTGTCGGAGCATGGGTGGCGGTGCGCGAGGAAATATCCATCGCGTCACTGGTGCTCGGCGCGGCGGTTGTGTTCTGGCTGGTCGGATTCGATATCATATACTCCTGTATGGATATGGAGTCGGATAGAAAAAACAATTTATATTCTATTCCGCAGAAATTTGGGATCGCCTGGGCTTTGCGACTCGCCTTTTCTGCGCATTGCATCATGGTGGTTTTCCTATTGGCTCTGCTGTACGTGCCAATCCTGGGTGTATTGTACTTGGCTGGAGTTGTTCTGGTAGCCGGACTCCTCTGGTATGAACATTCTCTGGTGCGCCCTAATGACCTTTCAAAAGTAAACACGGCGTTCTTCAATGTGAATGGAATTATAAGTATCCTGCTGATGTCTCTCGTGATTGTTGATTGCATGTGGGTTTGAGGGAATGGAACCACAGATGCGGTGGGGTTATCGAGAAGAAATCCAACTGCTAGAGGTCTTTTTGAAAATATTTTGGGTGTTGAATGAAATGGCACAACCCCCATCTGCCCCATAATGTCTCCACATGCTTAACAAGCCACTGTCACGGTGATAAGGATTAGTGTTGGAGCTTTTTCCGCAAAATGAAGTGAGGTAAAAGGCATTCCAAAAAGGTTTTCGAAAAATTTCCAAAGTGTACTTTGCTTATTCAGGGCTGATTTTTGGAAATTTTCTGCAAGTTTTTTGGCGATTACGCCTTTGGCGTAATCGATTTCCTGGGTGTCGTTTAGCAGGTTAAATCGGGTTGCCCTTAGTGTAGCGCTACGAATAATTAAAAGTGCAGTACTAAATTTAGTGTAGTGATACACCTCAGGATATTCGTCCCAAACGTCCTCGCTGGTTAAATTAATCTTCCCTATGTGGTGAATTTTCCTGCGTTCCGACGCGAGATTCAGGTATAATTTTCATCATATTATTTTTGAAAAAACTTTGTAATGCCCTTTGAATTTGAAGATATAAGTTTAAAAACTATTGAGGAAAAGGTTCGCGCTGAGGAGCGCCTGTCGTTTGAGGACGGGGTGAAGCTGTGGAACTCGTTTGACCTGTTAGGTGTCGGGTACCTGGCGAATATTGTTCGCGAACGAATGCATGGCGACCAAACGTTTTTTATCCACAACCGGCATATTAACCATACAAATATTTGTGTGAACAGTTGTCAGTTCTGTGCCTTTGGGGTGAAAGAAAATGACCCGTCCGCATATACGAAATCTCTTGAGGAAATTTTTAAGGATGCGGAACAATATAAAAGCGGTCATGTGAGCGAGTTTCATATCGTGGGTGGTTTGCATCCGGATCTCCCGTTTCAATACTATCTGGATATGATTTCGGGGCTTATTGAAAGATTCCCAGAGGTGCACATACAGGCTTTTACGGCTGTTGAACTGGAGTACCTTGCCAAGATCGCTGAAATGCCGTTAAAGGAAACTTTGATAGCCTTGCGGGACGCAGGGTTGGGATCGATTCCTGGGGGTGGTGCTGAGATATTTGCTACGCGAGTTCGCAGGAAAATATGTTCTGAAAAAACCAATGCGCAAGAGTGGCTTGATGTCCACGAGGCAGTCCACTCCATTGGCATGAGAAGCAATGCCACTATGTTGTATGGCCACGTTGAAAATGCAGATGAAAGAACAGATCACTTGATTCGTTTGCGCGAATTGCAAGATCGTACCGATGGTTTTCTTACTTTCATTCCGCTGGCATTTCATCCGGAAAACACGAACCTCAGTTTTCTGAAGAGCACACCGGGTCAGTTGGATCTAAGGGTATTGGCTATATCCCGACTTATGTTAGACAACTTCCCGCACATTAAAGCGTTTTGGATTATGATCACACCTCAAGTCGCTCAACTGTCTCTTTCATTTGGGGCTAATGACATGGACGGGACTGTGGTGGAGGAAAAGATAACTCATGCCGCAGGAGCGGTGACGGACCAGATATTTTATAAAAAATCAATGGTTGATATGATTATTGAAGCAGGGCGCAAACCTATGGAAAGAGACACGTTGTACGAAAAAAAACAAGAATATCTGGTGTAGTGCCATGCATTTATATTGGCAGTTGGGTGGTCTTTGCAAAAATCGGGTTTCCTGGCCGTATTTGATTTGTACCTTGGGGTGAGATGGCTACATAATTATAGTTTCTGTTTTTGTTGTAAAGAGCGGTATAGTCTAATTTTTTAATCTACAAATTTTTGTATGACAGCCCTGATATGGGAGAGGTTGTAGGTGAACTTACAAGCTGTCTTGCAGGAGATATTGTAGCCCGTTTGGCCAAAGATGAGATTAAGGTTGGAATGTCCCTCCCCACCATTATGAGAGGGCATGATGTCGAGCCGTTGTTTCCCAGAGGCCTTCCCTCTGAGAAAATGCATTTTACGGTTCTTGATTCAGAGCTCATACTTAAGCTGGCCGTCTCCAAATCTGGTGATGTTGTGGGCTGTAAGCCAGGAACCTGACTTTCCTTTATATTAAAAAAACTTTTTTAGTCGGGGCAGCAGTTTGCTTTGAAGTGGTTTTGGTTCAAGGCAGGCATTTTTGTTTTTTGAGATGCGCTACGCTAAAAAGTTCGCCCTGTTTTTAAGCGTCTGATAATTTCAGGGCATACGTGATTGAGTGGTAATACCTTATCTGCCAAACCAGACTTTGTCACAAAACCAGGCACACCCCAGACCACATAATGAACATCGTATGGATGTAACTATTAGAAAATTTTATGGGTGTCCACGAATTTTTCGTTTTATAATTGTTTAATAATTTACACAGGATATTGAATTGTGGTCAAGGAGGGTGGGGTGGGTGAATACATTAATAAAAATGGTTTAGCTGTCGGAAGTTCATCAAGAGAATTATTTGAAGAGGTAATGCGGGGAACGGGTTTTGTTATGGGTCCTAATAGCTCACTTTATATTGAAAATGCCGGTCTACATGATAAATTCATTGTTGTTTCAAGAGGGGCCGATTCTAATAGACTCTTAGAGACTGAAAAATTTCCTGCCAACCAATTTCAAAAGGCCGTTGACCTTTTTACCGGTTGGAGCGACAAAGATTGAATTAATTAAAGTGAGCCGGGAATTTTGTTTTTGAGGAATAGAAGATGAGAAACTGGTACATGTTAACTCTTGTTGGAAAAGATCGGCCTGGAATTGTCTCTCAGGTTACTTTGGCCTTGTACGAAGGCGGGGGGAATCTCGGTGAAGCATCAATGGTTCGACTGGGTGGGAATTTCAGTATCATGTTGATGGTCCATTATGAAGGGTCTGCTGATTTGCTTGAGAAGGAGATGTCCCCGGTTTGTACCGCTCTCGAGTTGCAGGCCCATGTGGACCTCATCGAAGGAGAGTTGCATCACCATGTGGAACCGGATGTTCGTATCAGCATTTATGGTGCGGATCGTGCCGGCATTGTTGCCGAAACAACTGGAGTTTTGACTGAGGCTGGATTGAATATTCTTACTCTTGAGTCGGATGTTGGCGGAACGTTGGTTAACCCGATTTATATAATGGAAATGGAAGGTGTCGCTGGCAAAGGAATCGAGGCATTAAAATCAGTTTTGGATAAGCTTGCTAAAGAAAAGAATGTGGAAACCCGCATTATGCCTATCAATACTTTGATGGGCTGATCTAATGGCTGTTTTTGATATCCTAGTTTATCCTGACCCTCGCTTGAAAGAAGTTTCAAGACAGGTGAACGTTATTGATGAGTCTGTGAGGAAATTAGTTTCCGACCTTGAGGATACAATTGCGGCAGGGCCTCCTTCAGTCGGTATAGCGGCTCCTCAGATAGGCCGCTTTGAACGAATCGCGATTGTTGATGTGTCATCAAAGTCCAACATTCCTAATCATGGAAAGCTTATCTTGATTAATCCTCAGATAATTTCGAAGCAAGGGGCGGTCAAGGGAAGGGAGGGGTGTTTGTCTGTTCCTGATTATACGGGAAATGTTATACGTCCTGAGAGGATAACTCTGCAGGCCTTAGACCTAATGGGTAAAAACAAGTCTTATGATATGGAAGGGTTTGAGGCGCGTGCAGTTCTGCATGAGATTGATCATCTCGATGGGTTGCTTTTTCTGGACCGCCTTGTCAGTAGAAGAGATAACCTGTTTCGCAGAAAGGTTTATAAATAAAAAAGGAGGGGCACTTCCAATCGAGTTGAGTTTGAGGGAAATTGCATGTTACCGGAATGGATAATTTTTATAAAAGAAGTTGAAGGCAAAAAACCAAATCTGCAAGGAGCCAGCCTGGGAAATAGCAAGCTGATGGGGGCTAATTTAGCTGGAGCAGATTTAACCAACGCGGACCTTAGTATTGCCTATCTTATAAAGGCAGACTTGAGTCAGGCCAACCTGACCAATGCCGACTTGAGCGGGGCGGTTATCAGCGAAGCTAACTTAAGGGGGGCTGATCTTATGGGAGCGGATTTGGAAGACGCATTTCTTAATGGAGCCGACCTGACAGATGCTTCTAATCTCACATGCGACCAGATCGAGTTGGCAAATTTCGATAAGGAAACTTGCTTTCCAGATTACATACAAATTAGCTGGGGTTCAAAAGAAGACTTTACCTGTTGTTAAAAACGGTAGGACTTGTGCGGTGGCTAAAGGACGATGTCGGCGATACTGCCTTTTCCAATCTCAGATATGATGGGGGCTTTTGTAGATTCTGCGGTATTGACTTCCTTCCCGCCAACTGCTGAAACATTGAATGGAATTTTAGACCCGCCAAATTCGCGAACAGCCTTGTTCTGGATAGTAAGGGCCTGAAATGGGTCGTCGGACACTTGGCTGATCTGTTGCACTACCAAGGATCTGTTGGCCCTGCGTACTATATACCCTTCAGGAGGCCCACCATTGGCTTCCCTCGGTACACCTGTGAGTGCGGCATCTGAATGTTCCACAATAACAACTCCCCCGTTGATGGCTTTTGTCCAAACCCTACGTTCTAAGGATAGGTTTTACATGCTTAAACCTCAAGGAGTTTTCTTGATATTCAGCCTTTTGGAAAGATACTCGTTTGCTTAATTTTTTAAGCTAAATATATAATCTGTTTTATATCAAATAGTCATGTTTGGGGAGGTTGGGAGGAAAGAGGAACTGCGTAAGGTCTTAAATATCTATTATATCGTCATCTTTGGGGGGTTTGGGGCGGTAGTTTTGCCCTGGAAAAGGGGGGTTCCTGTTTTCATGGGTGTAGTTTACCGAGGAGGGACCGCTACGAAAAAAATTCAGAGTAAAAAGCACAACTCCGACAATGACGGCTATTATAAAAAAGGTGAATGTGAAAAATGACAGTAGGGCCAGGCTGATGCCAATCCAAAGAATCAACGAAATTTTATTCCAGAGAGTCAACTTGCTTTGACCTCCAATTTGACGAAATATCATGTCTGATTTAAGTAATTGTTTTCAAGAGATGGAAGGATTGATAAAATAAGTCATGAGCCAAATTCCATCCAGTATTATACCTTGTCCCGCATGCAAAGTAAAAAACCGGATCAAAAAATTTGAATCGGGTAAAATTCCTTTGTGCGCTAAATGTGGAGCACGTTTGGTCAGCGAAAAAGAAAATGAAACTCAGGCTTGGTACAGTAAATCCTTAAAGGATTTATCTGATATTCCCGAACCCGGGATTCATGGTGAATCATGAAAAGTTTTTTTCTGTTATCCGCATTAATTTAATAATAATTACATACTAGGAAGTAACATGAAAGCTGTTGCAATTATAGATAAAATTTTAAAAGAAAAAATTTCCGCCCAGCATGTTGAGATCATAGACGACAGCCACAAGCATCGAGGCCATAAGGCTGCAGGTGGGGGTGGACATTATTCTGTGAAAGTGGTTTCCGAACAATTCGAAGGTGTCGACTTGATAGACCGTATGCGCATGGTCTACAGCGCTTTGGACGATCAAATCAATGGTCAGCCAAAGTTAATCCACGCTCTACAGATAAAAGCCTATACGCCCTTTCAGTGGACGAGTAATTCTTAGCCAATTGTCGGTGGATAGGGGTCAATCTCGGTAAACTTCCAACTCCTCGCAGTTCTTGAGCATTTCAGATTCAGTGAGATACCTATTGCCGGTAGCGGATATCTGGTTTTTGTACAAATCCAGTTTGATGTATTTTTTACTGTTTGGTGATTCTGCAAATGCCTTTGCCCCCTCATCACCGATAACATTGCCAAACATGGACAATGATTTTAGATTGGGCAATTTTTCGCTGTTGGCAATGGCTATAGCACCATCATCTCCAATGTCGTTATGGTTGAGGTTGAGCATTTCAAGGTTACCAAGGTGTGGAGAGTTAGCCAAAGCCTCTGCTCCTTCATCGGCACACTGGTTTCCGGGAAGAATAAGTTCTTTAACTGTGGCGAGTGCCGGGTTCTCCGCCAACTCCATAGAACCCCTGAGCCCAAGAAACTTGTCCCTCAAGTTCAAAACTGCGCCGTCTTCGGACATGTTTTCTTTAAAAAATTTTTCAACGTTACTCATTCCATTCTCCTGCTATAGAGCTAATCAATACTGATTTTATATTAACAGATTTGGAGGAACAGGAATAAAAAAACCGGTCGCTTAAAAGCGACCGGTTTATATTTTTATATTCTGATTAGGACTATAAAAGCGGATCGAGGAAAAGTTCGTCAGCTTTCCACTTTGCGATATCTTCCTTTGTGGGGATTGGATGAACGGGTCTTTTTTCTGCACGCTTATCCAGAGGATCGTGAAAAGTCCTAGCATAAGCTTCAGCCTTCCACAGGTAGAGATGCGGAAATATCATTCCCCAAGGTGTCATAGGTGTGTTGTTCACACCGCGCGTGACGCGTTTGTACCAAAGCTCATCGGGCCACTCTTTAAGTGGGACTCCTTTAAGCTGGTCTGGCATTTTATCGGTATCATGCTGCTCTGCATTGCGAAAATCCATCGCCCCGGTCATCATGGGGATGCCATCTTTGCCATGGCATACTGCGCAGTTGAGTCCTTCGGTGGCAGGCTCAGCTCCTTCATAGACAACCTTTCCTTCTGCGAGGATCTTCGGATCGTCCCACCAAGTCCACTGATTGGGGAATTTACCTTCTACAGGCATATGGGTCGGATCACGCATGGTTTTCAAATAGGATACCAATGCGTGTATCTCGTCTTCGCTCAGGTCTTCCTCATAATAAGTGGGCATGGCTTTCTTAGATTTTTTATCTTCGAATCCGGGAGACTGGTTTGCTCGCGGGTCGACTATCTGCCCTCTAATATACTCCTCGGAATAAAGGCCGATTTGTTTGGATCCGAGATTGGGACCGCGGTCTGAGTTACCTTCCCAGAATACCTTGTGGCAGTTGAAACACTTATTGTTCTCAAATACGTCACGTCCTGCCGCGATTACTTCAGGTCCGGCCAGTCCGCTCAGTTTAATCGGTGGTCGATTCAATTTATCGATCTCCACCTGTGGATCGAACTGGGGTAGCTGGGCAGTGATGGCTATGAACAACCCGGAAGCCAAGGCATACGTTGTAAGCAGTCTGAATACCCAACTGAATGTGGATTTCTCTGGTTTAAGTGCACGAATATCGAGAAGAATAAAAAACGCGAGTCCAACGAACGCGAAAGCAACAAATTCTATTTGCCACCAGACAGGAAAGCCGACTTTGCCCGCCATAACCCATATTGCACCCGCAATAACTATAATGATCGGCAGTTTGAGTTTGAGGTTTTGTCCGAGTGATTTTTCCGTCAACCGTTTGGTCGGCAGCGCCAACAAAAATGCGTAGACGAGAACGACTCCGGAAAGTGACCATCGCATGATATTGGATAAACCAAACCAGGCCACAATGAACCAGATAACTGCCGCCAATGGCAGAAACTTTAATATCATTCCTACTAGATTTTTAAAAAAAGACGGCTGTTGCATTCTTATGCTCCCTGGAGATTACTCCGCCACCTGAGGCGTGGCTTGAGGTGAAACTTCCTCAGCCTTTTTGGATTTTGGATACTTAATGCCGAGCCAGATAATACATGTCATGATTATGAAGAACGTCCATACAATCGTGGTCACGTGGAAACCCGACTCCGCCAGTGACGGTGTAAACTTTTCGGGTGTCACGTCTTTAAAGACTTTGTAGACATGCCAGTTCATGCGGGACAGTTCACGGATGACTCCCATCCAACTCATGAGCCATATATCGGCGAATCCGAGAAAGATCAGGCAGTACACTCCAAGCGGGTTGATCTTGCCGTAATGGACTTTACCTGTTTTCGTAGCGATCGTATAAAAGATGTAATTAACAAAGGTAATTGAAACCAGCGCGAAAGCCGCTGTGTTTTTTGCGACCATCAAAGCCAGAAAGGCCAGATTGTCCGGTAGGACCATATTAGCGTCCATACCCGGCTCTGGCATCATCGTGGCGAAGAAACGCCTTGGGGTAAACCAGATGGCCGCGGCAATGATGATCAAGATAAAACCAAACTTCATTGCCGGGAAGAAACGTTGCGCATTTTCGATGCGCTTCATACTCACCCACATATATATATTACTCACGCTGAACATGGTGCCGACCAGCAGGCCCTGAACCAGCATAAACATGGATTCCCGATCTGACATGATGTACATGCCGATGGTTGCGTCATACTGGTAAATTTCGCGGACGAAGATGTAACCCATCGCCGGCAGAGGAAGCATGATTCCGACACCTATGATGTTGCCGATGTATCCAACCCAGTCATAGTATTCCTTCTCTTCCTTCTTCTCGGACCACAGATACATGTATGCACCGATAATACAAACCATGTATCCGCCAAAAGTTCCGTTGCCGACGAGTCGGTGGTAGTTAAGCGGCATCCAGGTTGCGTTCGTTAAGCGAGCCCACTCACTGATATTGGTCAACTGATCCAGGGGAAGTGGCGGAGTCTGCATAAACGTGGCAGGGCCGTCCAAGGCGCACAACAGAGATAGGCCAAAAATGTTCAGGATGACGCCAAGAACGATGTGTCTCCCCTTTTTGTTGCTTTTATTCAGTGGGTCCCATGAGTAAACATAGGCATACATGACGATGGTTTCTACAATGAACAGGGTGGGGTAGGCCACCATGAACAGGACCGGGAAAGTGGAAACAAGATAAGAAATGAAATCGCTGTAGACCACCATCATGATAAACAGAAATAAACCGCCTGTCAGGGCAGTGAAACTGTAACAGAATCCAATAACCTTGGTGACCTCATGAGCCAGACGCTCAAACTTGAAGTCGGCCTCAGCGAACATGATGAAATTAGAAAGCAGGCCTCCAACAATACCCGAGACCACGGCAAGAATTACACCGTCTGCATGATAAGTCTCAACAGGTGTCAAAGCGCAGGCGATGACCGTTCCGAAGATGGCGCCAATTACGCCCGAAACTTTCATGTTCATGCACTTGTGGAAATAGTTCAGGAAACTGACAACAAGCGCTCCAAAAGCGCAAGCCCACATTCCATAGAGGACCCCATGGTGAATACCAACGATGACCTCCATGACAATCCCTATCACCACTCCTATAAGGACACCGAGGAATACGTTGGATAAGATGATGGCCTTGCGAACACCCTGGGTCCGGCGCGCTCCCATAACCTCCATGATTACCACGAACATGGGGCACCCCAGGATAAATGAGGCAAACAGGATGTGAAGTTGTGCGGCGAACCAGGTGAACTTCCGGTTGCTCAGTCCAAAGAAAGAGAACTCGCCAAATTCATGTTCTGCTGCCGGTCCAATGTCTGTCAGGTAGGAAAGGTCTTCTTCTTCGCCTTCTCCCTCTTCGCCTTCTCCCTCTTCACCTTCTTCTTCGTCTTCCTCATCCTCATCCTCTTCGTCTTCCTCATCCTCTTCGTCTTCCTCATCCTCTTCTTCAGCATAAGCGACCGAAGGACCACTCAGTCCAAACAAAGGTGATGAAGAGTTTGATAAGGAAGCAGGGGCGAGGTGCCCGATACCATAGAACAGGATCAGGGCAATAAGGATGGTGAACAGTGAGCTTCTGGTTTGTGGTTGACCAGACGAATTATGCATTGAGGTCCTCTAAATCTAGGCCAATCCCTAGAATAGACCGGGATCAGCTGAATATTCGAATGGGGCAAAACCTTTAATAGTTCGACCCAAACACAGTAACCTAACACAAGCCTGAAACTTAAGAACAGAGATAATCAATTAAAACCAGCTTTCAAAATTGTTTTCCTATCATCAGCAAAACAAGCATGAAAGCCTCCAAGGCGGTAGAGAATTATCATACGAGTTTTCCAAAGTCAAGGACTTTTGAAAATGTTTTTTTAAAGACTTGTATAAGGCGAACATGCTTGCAAAATAAAAACTAAAAGCACTTCACACAATAGGTAATTTGCTGTCGGATAACCGGTGGATTGTCATCAGACAACAGGTGGATTGTCATCAGACAGCAGGTGGATTGTCATTAGACTTTTTCGTAGTTGGTCCGGTTTTTAATTCAACATTCAGCTCGCCGTCCAGCGGCATTATCAGCAGGCCGAATCCCATTGCTGTACTGAATACGGAGAGAAGCCCGATAAAAATTTGCGGCCACTCGGAGCTTATGTCGCGCACGGCCCAAACGAACAGAAATCCGCCCACCATCATAAGTGCTATTCCTGAAAGTCGAATTTTCCAGCTAGTCATTTTCTAAGTTTGTCCCGGCAAGTGAATTCTTTTTACGATCAATAAGAATAAGATTTCGGACATAGATGATGGAGCCAAGGCTTTGGCCAACAATAAATACCGGATCCTGTTTATGGATCGCGTAGGTCAAAAGAATAACGCTTCCTGCAATACTGCAATACCAAAACGCAAGCGGAATCGTGCTTTCGCCCTTTTTTTCGGAAACGATCCACTGAATTATAAACCGTGCCCCGAAGGCGGCTTGCCCAACAAAACCGATAATCAGCCAATGGGTTGTGCTCACTAATTAATCCTCCTCAACGATGTCGTAATTTATCTTTCTTTTTTTCATCCACCGGATTGCAAGAAGATCCTTAAATGAAGCAAACAGGCGGTTACGGATGTTGTATTTTGAGTGCCCGTGAATGCGGGGGTAATGCCCAACCTTAACTTGAGTGACGGTGAAACCTTCCATTTTCATCAAGGTCGGGAAAAACCGATGCAGGCCGTTATATAATTTAATGTTTTTGAAACACTCCCGGCGGAAGGCCTTGAGTGAGCATCCCGTGTCCGCGATCGTTTCCTCGCTCAATGAATTGCGCACTGCGTTTGCGATTTTCGAGGAAACTTTTCTGATCCACGGATCGTTTCGTTTATGCCGCCAACCGCACACGACATCATAATCTTTAACCGCATCAAGTAGCAGGTGAATGTCGGCTGGACTGTTCTGCAGGTCGGCATCCATGGTGACAATGATATCGCCACGTGCCTTGCTGAATCCGGCAGAGAATGCCGCTGTCTGCCCATGATTGTGTCCGAAGCGGATAAGACGCAGATGGGGGTTATCTTTTTGCAGGGTGCGTATGAGCTCAGGGCTTCCATCTGTGCTCCCGTCATCGACCAGAACCACTTCGTAATCTTTGTTAAGCGGTTGCATGTGCCTGGTGATTTCTTCATCAAGCAGGACCATGTTTTCTCTCTCGTTATATACGGGGATAACAATGGAAATTTCCGGTTTCCGGGAATTTGTTAGTTCTGTCATATTTGTTTAATATTTATCAATTGGTATTCCCGATCATGCCGGTGTGGGTGATAAAGGTTGAGCCGCCAGTTGCCCACAGGCTCCAAGGATATCTGTTGCGCGGTTTCGTCGGATAAAAACAGTGTAGTTTTTTGCCAGAAGATACTGTTGAAATGAGTGGACCCGTTCTTCGGTCGGTGGCTTAAATTCAGAGGGCGCGAACTTGTTAAACGGAATCAGGTTGACCTTGCTCGGGATGCCATGCAGAAGCTTTGCCAGTCGCTTTGCATCATCATCACGGTCATTGATACCGCCAAGCATAACGTATTCGAAGGTCAACCGGCGTGACGGCTTAAGGGGATAATTTCGCAGGCACTCCATTAAAACTTCTATCGGGTATTTTTTGTTGATGGGCATGATATCCCCTCGCGTTATATCATCTGTCGCGTTGAGTGATATTGCAAGGTTAACAGGGAGGTCTTCTTCCTGAAACTTTTTGATAAGGTCCACCTGCCCGGCAGTGGATAGGGTGACTTTGCGCGAGGATAGTTTCAAGGCTTCGGGCAGGATCATCAGTCGAACCGCGTCGACAGTAGCGTCGTAATTATCCAGGGGTTCGCCCATTCCCATGAGTACAATATTTGTTATCTGGTTATCTTCATTCAAGTTTTTATTGACCGCAATTTGCTGTCCGAGAATTTCACTGCTAGTTAGATTTCGTTTCAGGCCCATGGTTCCCGTCATGCAAAATGCACAGGCCAGCCGGCATCCCACCTGGGTCGAGACGCATAAAGTTTTGCGCTCATCCGATGGCATCCACACACTTTCGATAGTTAACCCGTCTTCCAACTCGAACAGGTACTTTATCGAACCGTCCTGAGAAGTGGTTTTGGTTTGAATCCGTGGAAGAGAGATATGGAAATGTTCCTTCAACATGGCACGCAACGCTTTAGACAGATTGGTCATGCTGTCAAAATCGTAAGCCTTGTAATGGTAGATCCAAATGAATATCTGGTGCGCCCGATAGGGTTTAATCCCATGGTCAAGCAGAAACGCCTGAAGACGGGCGTGAGAGAGCCCTATTAAATTAATTTTTTTCATTCATGTGGGAAAAAGAGTAATATTTTCAGATGTTTAAAAAAATGACTGCTATTGCAGATCACAGCAGATAAAAAATAAAGTGTGTCGTTATTGCCCCCACGGCGAGTGGCTGAATTGGCAGATGGGGAAAGTTCACCCAAAGGCGCGTGCCCCGTCTAATATAATTTATGTGCGATAAAAAGGCTATACCTTTGTTTTGTTTGTCGCCTGATTTTTGGGACCTAGATACATGCTGAATCGCAATGGTTCGATAACATGTTGATATTTAAAGGGAAAGCGAATTATGAGTTGCTCCAGTGTCATGAAATTACCAGAGTGCTACCGGATATTGCATGTTTCACCCGGTGTGAAGTGGGAAGAAACCAAAAAATCCTATCGCGGCCTGGCACTCAAGTTTCATCCCGATCATCATCCGGATATAGAGGGATCGGAGAGTCAGCAAAGCTTTCTTAGAACTATCCTGCAAAGACGCGTGGAAAAGGAGTTGGCGGTCGACATAAAGAATCAGTTGATCGACTCCATTGGACTGTGGGAGAAAAAAGTGTTTCTTTTGGATGTCGAAAAAGAAATCAAAATCGATTCTGGAACAGTGGCGAACGGCGGCACAGGGAAGATGAATACCTTGAAGGCAGCACAGGGTGTCATAAAATTTACTCTTCCCCGCAACACAACCGATGGACAAACTTTTATATTGAAGGCAAAAGCCAACACCGAGGAGGCGTTACGCACCAACCACATCGTAAAAATCCGATTGACTTGAAGGCCAGTTCATAAAGGGTAATATTTATATAAGGTATAGATAACCACCCCGGCGCTGACGATGGAGATGAACAGGGTACAGCCCGCAAGCCCTAGAACTGGAGCCGGGATAGTCAGCAGTTTCTTGTTTCTCATCCACAGAGAGGTAAGAAAAAGGCAGACAATAGAGGCTATAATGGCCGCTATTGAAAATGTCATTATTTTTTGGCTGAAAACGATGTCATTGTTCAGATGGTTGAGAGCCGCGACGGCCCACCCTAAAGGCAACAGGCTGAAAAAGTAGGAAGTCAAAACGCCATTATTTTCCTTTCCATTATAATTAAAAGCGAAGCGAAGACCCATGATAGCAAGGGTACCCAGGAGGATTGCCGCAAACAGAATATTGGTCCTTTGTTTTTCCTTTTCGCCTCGAATAAAATTGAGGGCTCCAAGAACATAATTGGCAACCTCCACCTCATCCGCTTCATAAAATCCGCCTTTACCTGTATCGTAGACGAAAACACGGGCAGTCGACGATTCACTAGGTAGGGAAATGGCGCGATATTCAGATTTGCCAGCCGACGGGATTTCAAGATATACAATACCTGTATGGTATTCTAGGTCATATTTTTTAAGCTGGCCCAATTCAGTGGTGTATTTGCCATGCTCGGCACGGTAGGCTTCCTGAGCCTTCATCAGGTCAAACATGGCCTGACGCGCCATAACATCAGAATTGTTTTCAAACACTGGTGCGCCGCATCCCGTCATGGAAAGCAAAAGAACGAGTATAAGTAGGATAGGTTTTATGTGAAATGAACTCATGAAGACGGTTGGTTGTGTAGATCCGAAATTTTTGAGGGAATGAAAAGGTTAAGATTTATAGCACAGGTCTATGTTTCAGGCAAGCGAGAGAGAAAAATAGAGGTAGGACAGGTCAGAAACCATCCACTTGGAGTGAAGAATTCATATGGGCAATGAAGGACGATGGAGCCAGTTAAAATTTGTCACCAGCAATGAGGATAAAGTACGGGAAGCTTCTGAGATCCTGGGGTATCCGTTGGAACAAGCTTCGGCGGTGATGGTCTATGAAAAACAGACCTACGATGTCAGCGAAATTATCCTGCACAAAGCTCAACAAGCCTATGGAGAGTTGAAGTGTCCCGTATTGGTAGAAGATTCAGGCCTTATCTTTACGGCGTGGAACGGACTCCCTGGGGCTTTGGTTAAATGGTTCGAGTGCAGTGTCGGTTGTGATGGTTTGTTAAAAATGCTGGAAGGATTCGAAAATCGCGAGGCATTTGCCATCTGTATGACAGCGGTTTTTGACGGGCGAGAAATGCGTATGGGCATGGGAGAAGTGAAGGGCACAATTGCAGAGAGTACTCGCGGCGAAAATGGCTTTGGGTGGGACGTTATATTTATTCCCGATGGACACGACCGGACCTATGCTGAAATGAGTTCCAGCGAGAAAAATGCGATTTCTCACCGCCGACAGGCTTTTGAAGGGTTGAAGAAAAATCTCTAGATGTCAATTGCGGTTTGCCGGGAAAGTTATAGTTTAGAGCAAGATAGGTATTGCGAAAACAGTCGGGTTTCTTTAACCTTAACAATATAGAGTAGTGACTTGGCATATCATAGGATCAAAAATATTTAAAGGGGATTCCAGCTATGAAAGTAAAAACTCCGGTAATCACGGACATGTTTTTATTAATTGCCATTTTGGTCGTTCTTTTGGCAAGTTCGGGCTGTCTGTATCCGAAAGCAGAGAAGGTACCAGGGTCAATGGTTTCAGATATTGTTTATGAGGTTGTTGATGACACAGCGGTGGTGGAAGAAAGACGTTTGAGTAGTCGTTGGTGGGTTAATGTTGATTGCGATTACTGGGCCGGATGTTTTATGCGATGTGATGGTTCAGAAAAACAATGCCGTCAACTGGCGCAGGATGCCCAGTTTAAAATAATTTCCGTGTCACCGTATTAAGAAGCACGAAGCTGACAGTTTTACTGACCCGAAAAATGGCATTTTTTGTCCTGTTAAATGGCATTAATTTTTGCAGTCGACGACGATCCTCAAGTGAGAGGGTTACTCAAGGTATTGTTTGAAGACCGGGGCCACGAAGTGGTGGCTCTGGAAGGTGGAAAGCAATGCCTAGATCGCCTCGATGAAAACCCCTCCGCAATTTTCCTTGATAGAGTCATGCCGGAAATGGATGGCATGGCTACACTGGAAGCTATCAAGGCTATCCAAAAAGACCTGCCGGTCATCATGGCAACGAGTATTGATGATGCAGGATCCATCGTCGAGGCCATGAAACTTGGCGCCTTCGACTACATCGTCAAACCTTTTGACGAAACCCGCCTTTTTACAATTCTGGATAAAGCACTTGCGCAAAATACTCTCGTTGGACAGGTCCGTTACCTGCAAAATGAATTGAACAAGGTACAGGGAATCAGCGGAATTATTGGCAACAGCGCGGCTTTGACTCAGACGCTGGAGAAAATCCGGAAAGTTGGAGCCAGCAATGCAGGGGTACTCCTACTGGGCGAAAGCGGGACGGGGAAAGAACTAATGGCGCGTGCGATTCACGAGGGCAGTCACTTTTCAAAAGGCCTGTTTGTCGATATCAATTGCGGGGCTATCCCGGAAAATCTACAGGAAAGCGAACTCTTTGGTCACAGGAAAGGGGCATTCACCGGAGCCACAGAGACTCGTAAAGGAAGATTGGAACTGGCAGATGAAGGAACACTTTTCCTGGACGAAGTTGCCGAGATGGCGCTGAATACCCAGGCAAAATTATTGCGTTATCTTCAGGAAAAAAGTTTCGAACGTGTAGGAGATGGAAAAAAAATTACCACCCATACCCGTGTGATTGCTGCAACCAATAAGGATCTTACTAAAAATATTGAAGAGGGAACTTTTCGCGAAGACTTATATTACCGACTCGCCGTGTTTCCTGTCACCATTCCTCCCTTGCGGGAAAGAAAAGAGGATATCCCCAGTCTTGCAAGACACTTTATTGATAAATATAAAAACGAATTTGACAAAGAAATAACATCCATTACACAGGATGCGATGGATGCGTTGGTGGATAATTATTGGCCCGGCAATGTGCGTCAACTAGAGAATGTAATTTATCGGGCGATGATAATCACGGAATCAGGTCGTATTGATACCCAGAGTTTGCCGGATGATATGAAAAGTGCGAAAAGTGGGGGAGGGAAGCAAGTACAGAGAGTATCATCCCCGCATATAGCAGAAAATGGTGAGACCATTCTTCCGTTTGAAGAATCAGTGAAACAAACATTGCAAAGAGCTCTCGACCTCAGCAATGGAGATATCTCCGCAACAGCAAAGAGACTAAATCTTACCCGCTCCAGTTTCTATAGAATGGTTCAGAAATACAGCCTCAAAAAATCAGCCAAAAAATAATAAGTCAATAGATAACCTGATTCAGGCCCCCAATGGCGGTGTACTGCTCCGTAGCCATTGAGGTTTCAACTTGGGCCCATCTAACAGTGTAGATCCGCATAAAACTGACAAAAAAATTGAATAATATATTGACAAGGAAAGGGTTATTTTGTATATTATTGATAATGATTCTCAGAATCATATTATGGAGAGCTGGGCTCGTCAAAAAGATTCTATTTATCAATGATTTATATGAAAAAGAGGGACTTCTGACTATGAACTACCCTGATGAAAAAGATTTCGCAGAAAACTGGGCTAAGGATAACTTTTGTCTACTTCCAATTTATGATTATGCTAATGCTGGAGAACTTGTTGGTAAGTTTGGGATGGATTTTAAATGTGGTCTCAAGATGCTGATGCGAATCAGGCAGTCCATCCGTGATCAAATCAACGTTAATTAGAAAAAATATGGAGAAGGATTGTCCCTGATTGTTTGCCTAGTTGCTTTTCTGGAAGAGTGACTATGAACTTTGTGCCTTTGTCGACCATGTTTTCAAGTTTAATTGATCCTGAATGTTGAGCAACTATTTTTTGGCAGATAACCAGTCCAATATAGGCCCGCGTTTCATATCCCAGGCATAAAATCCCACTTATGGGATCACATCCTTCCTGACCATTTTCAGCCAAGCAAAATAAACTATTTAAATACAAATTGTTAAATGAATCTACATGAAAATAATTCGCGTGGTATGTCTATTGCTTAATAGCTTGGTAGATGCGCTGAAATCGGGAGCGAAAATTTTCAGAAACCGGATGTGTTGAGAATAAGGAGCATTCCATGTTTTACCAAGTGCGAATTATGGACGGTAAAGGGAAACTGAAAAAGGTACTGACAAGCAAAATGTTAACTAATAGGCATTGGAAGTTGTTCCCTGATTATCTAAAAACAAACCCTCAGGGAAAAAGTGATTTTAATGCTTACGATAAAGCAAAAAGTGGTTACGACCAGGATGTGTTTGGATTCGAAAGATAAAATATGGAATTAATAAATTAGGAAAACTCGTCCCGGAATTGTCGCTTAGATTTCCTGCCCTCCCGCGACTATCGTCTGAGCCGAAAGTTACCTCCTCTTTCGGTTCGGGCCCGGGGCGAATTTTAAAAAGAAAAAAGGAGTCTGGAAATAATTTAAAAATAAAAACCTGGAGGAGGTCCAAAATGAATTATAAAAAAACAGTTTTTGGACTGTGTGTGATTTTTATATTCGCAGTTACCAGCACCAGCTTCGCTGCTTACAAATACATGGAAGGTACTGTGAGCAATGGGGGTTCAATTTCAGGAAAGATCATTTTTAAAGGTGCCGCTCCAGAAGCCATCATGGAAGATCTCAATAAAGGAAAGAATGTTGAATTCTGCGCGAAGCACCCAGATACCAAAGAAGGCGGAATTAGATCTCGTGTCAAGGTTTCTGTAACAGATGGCAAACTGAAAGATACAGTTGTATTCATAGAAAATATTGAATCGGGGAAAGCATGGGGTGATGCAGGAAAAGCAAATTTTGACTTCAGGAATTGTGATGTCGACCAGAAAGTGGCCGCAATTCGTAAGCCTACTAAAGAGGAAAGAAAGTCTGGTGGGATTGTTACCATAACTAATCAGGATACTGAGATTTTGCACAACCCGCATGGTTACTCGGTAGTAGGCGCAAGTCGCAAGACTTTGTTCAACAAACCTTTGCCAAGTAAGGGGGATGTTGCTGAAGTGACGAAAAATCTTGCGCGACTAAAAATGAAAAAGGACAAGCATTTCTTTCTGCAATGCGACCAACATAACTATATGGAAGCTGATGCACGAATTGTCTGGAATCCGTATTACTCAATCAGCGGGGCTGATGGGACTTTTAAAATTGACGGCATTCCAGCAGGTAAATACAAAGTCACTGCATGGCATCCATATGTGGGCCAGGTGACTCAGGAAGTTACTGTGTCAGCAGGCGCTGAATCAGTAAGTGATTACGAATTAGCCAAAAAATAAACTTTTGCTGACTTACTAAAGCTTTTTGGAAATCCTGAGTTTATTAATGAGGGGATGAGAAGATGAAAAAGAGGTTTATATCAATAATTACCTTAATGTTTCTCGCGACGATCACCAGTTCAGCATTTGCAGGAGGAAAATGTCCGCAACCAAGAAAGACCAAAGCGGCTCCAGCTAATATTGCGAAAATGGATAAAACTGGCTCTGCGGATAGCGAAAATGGGAAATCAATTTACTTGAAGAAGGCCAAACCAATGGCATGCAAAGTGTGTCATGGTAAAAACGGAGACGGGACAGGGAAACTTGGTAAGGCACTCAAGCCTTCGCCAAGAAACTTTGCCTGCTCTGATACCATGAGCCGCGTTTCAGCAGGACAAATGTTCTATATCATTAAGAAGGGTTCGCCAGGAACCGGCATGGTTGGGCATAAGAAATCGTTGAAGGACAAGGAAATTTGGGATGTGGTGAAGTATATTCGTTCTACATGGGTGAAGTAAGACTCTGGTCAAGGACAGGGTTGGGCATGGCGTCGTCAGACGTCATGCCTTTTTTTTATGGTATTTAAGTAGGCGGATTATGAGGAAGTTCAAAAATGAATGTCGCTCCCTGGCCCGGTGATGACTCAACTTTTAAGTCACCATGGTGAAGCCTGATCATTTTTTTTGCAATGGCCAGCCCTAATCCGGTTCCTGTTTCGCCGCCAGTGGGTTTGGAGCTGAGTTTTTCAAAGGGCTGAAACAACTTTTCCAACTCCTCACTTTTTATTCCGGGGCCTTGATCTTTAACGGAAACCCGGGCGCGTCCATTGCGCGTATCAGAAGATATTTCAATCACACTTCCGGCAGGTGAAAACTTTATCGCGTTGGTTAAAAAATTATCCAGCACTTGTCCAATACGCGGGCCGTCAAATCGCATATCGGGGATATCCTGCGTGTTCACTTTTAATTCGATTCCTTTTTCACCGGCAAGATGTGTGTATAAACGGATCCGTTCTTTAATTAAGTCGCATAGCGAGCCTGTTATTAAATTTAACGTTAGTTGTCCGCTTTCTATGACAGATAGATTAAGTAGGTCATTGACCAGCGTCAGCATATTACCACTGGCAGTGTTGATAATTTTTATGAAATCTGTACGGGTCTCTTCGTTCAAGTCGCCTCCCTTGCTCAGAAGAAAACCTGAATAACCTTGAATGGATGTGAGTGGATTTCGCAAATCATGGGATGCCATTCCCAGTAGCTTGTTTTTCATGTCGATTAATTCAAGTAAAGACTGATTTTTTTCTGCAAGTTGATTTTTTAATTCATGCAGTTCAAGATGCTTGTGGATGCGCGCACACACCTCCTGATGGCGAAAGGGTTTCGTTATGTAATCAATACCGCCAAGTGCGAATCCTTTGACAATGTCTTCCGTTTGATTTTTTGCGGTTAGAAAAACTACAGGAATGTTGCTGGTCGATGAGTTCGCTTTCAGTCGGCGGCAGGTTTCGAATCCGTCAATCCCAGGCATCATGATATCCAATAGGATCAGGTCGGGCTGAATTTCGGGAACCAGTTTGAGTGCATCCTCGCCATTGGTGGCAACCGACAGCGTGCACCCTTCAGGTTCTAAAGTTTGAAAAAGAATATCTATGTTGGCGGGTGTGTCGTCAACAACTAATATTTTCATAAGCTTTGGCTATTTATTCGGGATCAGAAAGTTTGATTTGGTTTAAGGCCTTATGGATTCCCCCCATGTCATATTTTGTTACCAGAGGGTATAGGTGCTGTAACAGAGCATGTCCGTTTTCTCCCAGTTCTTCTGTTTCGTTCAAGCAAACTTTCAGGTCTGATATGTTGTGCAAGCGTGCGGCTTCTATCATCCGCGAGAAAAGATCTTCCGGGATTTTTAATTCGGCCAATTCAATGGGTGTCTCGGTTGCGGACCTGTCGTGATCTGGGATTATGTATTCATATTCAATTTTCAGCAGGTTTGCCATGCATTCAAGGACACGCTCAATTTGGACCGGTTTGGAAATGTAGTCATTGCATCCTACAGCGATAAAGTCTTTACGTTCGTTGTCCAAAGCGGATGCAGAGACAGCGACAGTTTTAATATTACCTTCAGGAAACTCTTTACTAATTTGTTTTATGGCCTCGACACCATCCATGATAGGCATCCGCATATCCATGAAGACGATGTCAGGTTGATGGGTATGTATTTTTTTGATAGCATCGCGCCCGTTGTCCGCTGTTATAGTTTCAACGCCAACATCCTCCAGGATGCCAGAAAGAACATTGCGATTGGTAAGGTTATCGTCAGCCACAAGGGCTTTGACCTGTTGTCCTTTGGCAAGTCGTGAAACATTGGTCCCAAGGAGCGATTGTGTGGGTATGCTTCCCTTTGCCGGTGGAAGGTGCAAGGTTATATTAAATTCTGAGCCGTCTTCTGGAGTGGAATGTAATGTTAGAACTCCACCCATTAATTCGATTTGTTTTCTGACGATAGCAAGGCCAAGTCCTGTTCCTTCCTGTTTGGCGCCACTACCAATCTGCTGGAAGGGTTCAAAAATTTTATTACGGTCCTCTAATGGTATGCCACGACCAGAATCAATTATCTGGAAAAGATAATGATCATGTTTGACAATGGACCACTTTAGCTCGATTTTTCCAGAGTCTGTAAACTTGACGGCATTGCTTAACAGGTTGATTAATATCTGTTTCAATTTAAATTCGTCCCCATGGATGGGTATAGCCTGTGGGCCCGGACCTTCAAGCGCCCATTTCAGATTTTTCTCTTCGCACCGTGGTTTTACGATAGCGGCAATGGTCCGTATGGTTTGGTTGAGGTTGAAGTCAACCGTCTGCAACTCCATTTTCCCCGCCTCGATTTTTGATATGTCCAGGATGTCGTTTATTATGTGAAGCAGGTGACCGCCACTTTCAAGAATATTTTTTATATTTTTTTGCTGGGGTACATTCAAATCAGTATTACGGTGCAAAATTTGGGCGTAACCCAGTATGGCGTTCATAGGTGTGCGAATTTCATGGCTCATATTAGCCAGAAAAGTACTTTTAGCTTTATTGGCTGTCTCTGCTTCATTTTTTGCAGTATGGAGTTTTTCTTCTGCCAATTGTCGTGCTTCCACCTCAGATTTGAGTTGTTGATTTGCCAGTGTCAATTCATTGGTTCGTAAATTCACTTCATTTTCTACATGCCTGGTTCGCGAAGCCATCATTTGGAAAAATATGGCGATAAAAACCAGAAAGCTGAATACAGATACTGAAACCCAAATTGCATAGGCGCGGTTGGGGCCATTTTGGAATTCCGAGGTACCTTGCCACAACAGTAGCCAGCGTCGCCCTGAAAAGTTTAGTAGACTGTTGTATTGAATTGGAGCGTCTTCCTTAATGCCGCCAAATATTAATCTTTTCTGATCCTCTCCAATTTCATCAAATACTGATAAAAATAGTCCCTGAGTAAGATACGGACGGATCATTTCCTCCATCATGTCATGTGTTCTGTAAACACCAAGAACCGTTCCCCTGAACAGGCGTTTTCTTTCCTCAATAGTTTTTGGAGTTCCTTTTTCCGCGTAAAAGGGTGTGAATATTAGAGTTGCCATTCTTGAGTCATTCTGAAACCAGACTTTTGTGTTTGAAGCGATGCTCTTACCTGAATCCCTAGCTTGATTCATATATTTCAATAATTGAGGCTGGGTGCTGATATCAAATCCCAAAACAGGTTCGTTGCCTGATGAAGGTTCAATGTAATAAATTGGAAAATATTGGTCCTTGGGAAGAGATGGTATGACAGTAGAATTTTCAGTCTGAACTTTGAACTGAAAATTACGAAAACCGTCACGTCGGGCTAGCGATTCAAGGATAGGCCGATGTTCATGCAGGACCCGTGGTATCCATTGAAGGGAGTGTATAAATTCATGCTTTTGCAAAAGTGGGGTGACATAGGTTTTGAATCCAGACCGATCCACCGTTTCCGATGCCCCAAACAGGGAGACAATTCCCATGAGTTCCTGATCTATTACCTCTAACTGCCCAGCGAGGATTAGCGTGTTCTCAAGACTCTCCTGCTCTAGTTGCTGTTTCCATAGATGTCTTTGCTGTTTTTCAACATTATTATCCGTGACCAGCGCCAATATGATAGCCAGTGCAATGAATCCCCAGGTTGGATATGTGATTTTTTTAAAAAACACTGTAAGGTCGATTAGGTCATTAATGGGATATTCTTGAAGCGATTAGATTAAATTTTTCCATCACTTAAGATCATTGTATAACAGGTAGCTGTATATGGCGTGCAAAAACATTTTTTATGAGTAATATTCATTTGACGGGATAAATATAAGGTGTCTGTATTGTCGCTAAGGCAGTATAAATATCGGGTTCTGTTTTTAAGTTCAGGTATCCAATATTATTAGGGCAACCGCATTACCCTGAGACAGTAAGTTTAAGGGCATGACTAATGTCAAAAGTTGGAAAGCAAAAGCGATATCTAATTTTCACTGTATTAACTTTGGTTTCGGTTATTACAGCAGTGAACTATATAATTTGTATACCACCACCATTGTGCAGGAAGTGGGGTAGGATTGGCCATTTGTCAGAAAATAGTTGAGCGTCATGGTGGTTACATTACTGCTCAAAGTTCGCCGGGGAACGGTGCAACCTTTATAATCTCTCTTCCTGAAAAATCAGACTCAGAACCTCATTGAGCGGTTTTCTGGTAAATATTATATTCCTTAATTAACTATCTTAATTGCCTCACCTTCGGTAGCCTGCCTTCTATATGAAAACGTTTATAAAAATTATTTTTCCTGAAAAAAGGAAATTATCCTTTATCGTCTGGTCCCTGGCTATATTTTTTATCGCTTCATCAGCTAGCTCGGCAGATATCGACCCGCAAAAGCTATTGGAGTCGGTAGATGATAATATGTGGTCCAACACAAAGTATATCGAGGGTCGGCTCATCATCGACAATGGAAGGCTGAAGCGAGTGTTGGAAATGGTCAGTTGGATGGAGGGGGTAGAGCGTTCCTATAGTTTTTATGAAGCTCCACCACGCGAAAAAGGAACAAAAATGCTGAAGATAAACTCCAAGTTGTGGATGTACACACCGCGTACCGACCGCAAAATACTTATCGCGGGTCATATGCTGAGGCAGTCGATGATGGGGAGTGACCTTTCGTATGAAGACATGATGGAGGATAAAAAGCTGAGTCGGACTTATAAAGCTGAACTTGAGGGTATGGAAGATTTCAATGGGGTGCTCTGTGGTGTGTTGCGGTTGACGGCTCACGATAAAACCACGACTTACCAGAGTCGAAAACTATGGGTTGATCCCGGGCGCAAGGTTGTCCTTCTCCAAAAGCTTTACGCAAAAAGCGGCATGTTGATCAAAGATATTGAGTTTTCCGGATATAGACCCGTTGGCAAACGCCTGTTTCCCAGGGAAATGGTTTTTCGTGATCTTCTGAAGGAAAATACCAGGACAACTTACATGTTTGATGTTATAAAATTTGATGTGCAAATTCCTGCTAAGTACTTTTCACAAAGCATTCTAAAAAGGTAATTGATGTAACGAGTTAGCTTCACTATTTTGTATGACTTGCCGAAAAGGGTAGAGAGCCATCCTTCCTCAAGGAATAACACTTGGGAACCAAGAGAAAGCAGTTTTAAGTCAGTTTGACAAAAAGGCCAGGAATAAGGGAATCACTCTCGGGATTCCAGAGAAAACAGCTTCCATTCAGGTTGAGAAGAAGGTTACTGAAAAAGTTAAAAAACGTCCCGGACCTGTAAAAATAGTAGAGCAGGCAAGCTTGTAAGACCGGATCAAACTTCGCAAGGCTTGTTGGAAGTAATGCGAAAATACCTGGAAAGTTAATACAAAGGAACAACGTTCTATTCTACGGGTTCTAAGCAAAAGGTATGCAAAAAAGATTTGTTCAAAGAACGTCTTAGCTGTGTCCGTCAAAAATGCAGAAAGGTTGCCCGCTAACAGCTCTCCTTACTTAGTAGAAACGATCTATACTCAAAACCTTTTATTTTACGGTGTGCATCCAGGTGAGCTCATGCTTATTGTGATATAGGTGCGCCACCTGACTTCTTTCGATTTCTAAGAACTTTTTAGCGTATCCATAATCCGGGGTGCCTTGAAATTTGATCGTGCAGATGAAGTTTTTGCATTTTCTTGAATCGACCCAACTTGATACCCAGTCAAAAAGTTTTTCTGGATAACAAATAACATCGCTGAATAGCCAATCTACTTGATCAAAATCGGAAGGTTGCAGGGTGAAGGCGTCTCCTTTACGGTATTCCACATTTGGCAAGGCCTGAATTTTAGGATCAAGGGATGACCTGTCAACGGATAGAACTCTCGCGCCAAGTTTTTGAATCGCCCAGGCCCATCCGCCTGGGCTCCCTCCTGCGTCAATGCAGAACTCTCCCGGCTGAGGAAATTGCCTCATTCTTGTGAGCGCTTCATATAATTTCAAATAAGCTCTACTTGGAGGACCTTTCTTATCTTCCTTAAATAAAACTTCACCATTCAGGTACGGGCTGGAACATTGGGCAGATGCCAATATCTGGTTCTGGTCAAGCAGGGTCCATGAACCAAGTTGGGAAGAGGGTGGCGAACAGGGAAATATGAGAGGCTTTGCGGAAACATGCGGTAGTTTTTCCTGTATGAGTTTCGCGCGTCGATGAAGTTGATAAGAATACAGGCACCAGTTGCGTTGGAGTGCTTTTAGTTTCCTGGCTCCGTCGTTAATAGAGTCTATTGCGAGAACGATTGGGTCCTGCCATATGTTCAAAGCCCAGAACGCTTCCATGGCTGGAGCGGAGGATAGAATCAGTTGATTGTGGATATCAATAATGCCATCGACTTCCTCTTTCAATGGCTCCATTTGGTCTTTTGCACCCAGATAGGCTGAGCGTATATTTGATGAAGCCATCTATATCTTCTCCACGACATCTTCTACCGTTTTAACAGCGGGGTGCCAGTTTGGAAAAAGCATCCAATTCTCCATTAGGGCTAAGCAGGATGAGAGGTTTTCTATATTCTATTGTCAATTCAATTTCAGACCAGGTGCCGGGTCCGCCGGGAAGCGCGATCACTATGTCGGCGCTCAGGGTGATAATGTGATTCCTGCTCTCTATGTCTTTACCCATCTCGCCTGATAAATCCAAGTGGGTGCGTATGCAAATCTCCGTGCAACTATTTGGATAGCCAGCAGGAGACTTATAAGATTTACGTTTTTGCCGATGATGACACTTTCGATATTCTGTTGCAGTTTAGCGATAGATTTTTGGGTTGTATTTATTCTCTAAGTTTGGCCAGAACTTTATTCATATCATCCATAACGTTGCGCCGGTTTTCGAGTGTGTAGGCCCGTAACAGGTATGCCGGGTGCAATGTGAGCATGAGGGGAATGCCAGCATACTCATGCCATGTGCCGCGCTCTTTCATAATGGGAACGGTGCGCCCTAACAAGGTGCTTGCCGATGGTTTTCCTAAAGCGACTATTGCTTTGGGGCGAATGGCTTGCAGTTGCTTTATCAGGAATGGATTGCAGGCGGCAACTTCATCTGCCTTCGGGTCCCTATTCTCTGGTGGGCGACATTTCACTATGTTGCAGATATAAGTGTCCCTTTCCCGATTGAGCTTCATTCCTTTTTCGATGATCTCAGTCAGTTTTTTTCCTGCGCGTCCAACAAAAGGAAACCCCTGCTCATCCTCATCCGCTCCTGGTCCCTCACCCACGAAGACGAGGTCGGCGTGGGGGTTACCTGATCCGAACACGATCGTTTTTCTTGTGGAATGCAAATTACAGCGGGTGCAGTCTCCCAACTCTTCACGAACTTCTTCAAGGGTCAGGTTTGGTTTTGCGCTTGTTCTGGGCTTCGCCATAGTGTGTTGCCTGGTGGTTTCAGTTGAGAGGCGCGACAAGTTAGATTTGTCGGACCCGGGCTCCAGAATAGAACCTGATTGCAGAGGGATGTCCGAATAACCATAATCCTTAAGGAAGGTCAGGTAATTCTTTAAATCTCTAAGTAGAATGGGTCTCTCTGGTGTTGGCATAAGAGGATCAAGAATATCAAATGGTTTCATGCAAGACAATAGATTTTGAGGTGTGTAAAGATATTGACAAAAACATTGACTTGTAATATTATTTCCCTAAATATATCAAGTGTTGAAGCCCTGTTTTAGAGAGATTTTCGTGAAGAAGAAGCTTTTATTCCTACTATTTTTGCTGGCGGTAGTTGTATGTGTATTACCGGTAGCTCAGGTTTCGGCAAGCTCTGCACATGGCCATGGGGTGGTTTCTCCTTTTGACCAGCAAAATCATAGTAATGCGTTGCATTGTGACTTGAGCAGGCACTATGAAATACAGGTTTTTTGTCCTCACAATATCACTGGAAACGATAAGAGCAATCCGGTGATCGCTTCAAACTGTGGTGGTAAAACCTCCGCAGCCATTCCCGCTTTTGGGTCGTATAATGCCAATGATTTTTCATCCAACACCAGTCATTTTGATGTGGATATGGTTTTAATTACCCAGTCGTTATTCCCTCTGTCCAGTGACACTGGATTTTTTCTACCACCCCGGCTAGACCGCCCGCCACAAAGCATTTAGTAGTTTTCCCGCTAATTCATTAATAACTCAATCTTTCCTACAGCGTTTGTTTTGCCCTGTGCGGTGAACTTGCGTCTGCTGGATTAACATTTTGAAGAGAGCTTTGTATCCATGAAATTTTTAAAAATATTACCAAGTGCAATTCTCGCTGTTTTAATTCTAAGTTCTAATGCCTTAGCCTACATCGGACTTTGCTGTGCGCACTGTGGAGGCAATATGCCGCTCAATATTCAGGGCGGCGGCATTCCTGAGACTCATGAGTTTCGATTTAAACTCAGCCAGATGTATATGTCTATGGACTCTTTAAGGGACGGAACCGACGAAAAGAGCTACGGGGATTATGGCCCGAGTACCGCTGCCGGAAACTACCGTGGCGTGCCCAAGACCATGAATTCCTGGATGACCATGGTCGGGGGTGCCTACTCATTCACTGACGATTTCGCTGCGATGATCATGGCGGGGTATGTGCGGAACTCAATGGACATGACCACCACCGCAACTCCCAGCGATTACACAATGTTTTCCCAAGGAGCTACCGACACCAAGATAATGGGAAAGTATCGGTTGTACTCTGATGATAACTTGGCCCCGAAAATGCAGCTATCAACTATCCTAGGTGTAGCCGCGCCAACCGGTAAAATCACAATTAAAAATACCAACCACCCCACAAGGACTATGAGGGGTAAACTTCTTCCCTTTGGAATGCAACCCGGGTCCGGTACGTGGGATCCTATTTTTGGGTTGACCTACCAGAAGATTGCCGATCCGTATTGGATGGGCGTGAATTTCATGACTACCCAACGCTTATTTCTCAATGCCCAAGATTATAAAAAAGGAAGTGAATACGCGGTTGATCTCTACTTCATGAGACAGTTTCACGAGAGAGCCCTCGCAAGTTTCCAGTTGAACGGAAAAGCGTGGGGAGACTACAGTGACCAGCCCAAAAAGGGTAAAGAAAATGGTGATTGTCATGCCATGCTTATGCCTACCAGGGACTGGATGACCCCGCTTTGTGATCCCACAAACTATGGTGGCGTTAACTTGCATGCCACGGTGGGTTTGCAGTTCCAGCCGGTACCGCTTCAAATCGCTGAGCTGAACTTTTCGGTTCCTATCTACCAGAACCTTAAAGGTCCTCAACTGCAAAGCGATTACATG
>PVBE011228199.1_pt1 | contig 31877 bp, 37 predicted proteins | sample 1631181 | NCBI WGS metagenome assembly PVBE01 (sample SAMN08397723, study PRJNA350692) | Marine metagenome, whole genome shotgun sequencing project. | isolation source: water | place: Pacific Ocean | collected 2012-04
CCTCGGCCACTTTGGCCAGCCTGGATAACTACGGGGTGGCCTTGAGGGGTTCGAGGGACAGTGAACGGGCCTCGCGACCTGTAATGGGGACCTTCATGGTCTAGGCGATGAACCATATCTCCGCGCGCATATAGCCCCGAGGCCCGATCCGCGACGACAGCGTCGGCTTCCCATGTGTCCCAATGTCCATGGACTATCTCCATGAACTCGTCAGCTTGGTCGTATCGAACGTCGTGGGCAGGGGCTTCATCTAGTCCCATATTTTTGGCTTCGTTGTCGTTAACCGATGTGACGACGTTCCATGCCGCTCGGCCGCCGCTCATGTGGTCAAGTGTTGCGAAAAGCCGTGCCACATGAAAAGGGGGGAAATAGGTAGTTGAGTACGTCGCACCCAAGCCCAGGTTCTTGGTAACCATTCCCATGGTTGTAAGAACAGTCACTGCATCTAGCTTCACGCATCTGATGCCGTTTTCGACGGTATGTCGGTGGTCCCCTCCGTACATATCTGGCATGGCGAGGCGGTCATCAAAGAACCCGAGGTCGAACAGCCCTCTCTCTAACACTTTCGCTATGTGCTGATAGAAATCGACGCTAGTCACGTCATGCCGAGCTTCGGGGTGGCGCCAAGCTGCTGGAATAGTCGTACAGTTCTGAGCTTGAAGGAAGCCGACCAATGCTATTTGGCGTTTTGATGCGTTCACGACAGGTGTGATTTAACTAGCTCTGCGACTACCCGTCCTTCTGCCTTGCCAGCGACTTCGGCATTAACGGCTTTCATGGCTTGTCCCATATCTGCCATGGTTGAGTATCCACCATCTTTTAAGACACGCTCAACGATCACAGCCAAGGCATCCGCGTCTAATTGCTCAGGAAGATACTGCTCAAGAATCGTGAGTTCTGCGCGCTCGTCAGCAGCTTTTTCTGTTCTTCCACCTTGTTCAAAGGCTTCTGCTGCTTCCACTCGACGTTTCGCTTGTGCCGCTATGACTTTCTCTACTTGCTCATCGGCCAAGGTGGTCGCTGAGGTGCCAGCAACTTCTGCTTCTTGTACCGCGGCTACCACTGAACGCAACGTAGCTACTGTCAGTTTGTCTTTGGATTTCATGGCAGCCGTAAGGTCGGCGCGAATTTGATCTAACAGGCCCATGTGCCTGTTGGGTGTCGCTCGACGTCGTCTGATGGAATGGCGTCGGTTTGGTGATTAATTGCCAATTCGGAGGAGGGGTCCCCAGCGATTCTTGTGTGCCACATGCGTCGCGGTTCTTTCATGTTGAAGGGTGTACCTCGGTGTTGTAGTCGTCGATTATCCCAAACAACAGCATCACCTACAGTCCATTGATGATGATAGGTGCGGGGAGGTTGACAAGCCCAATCGTTCAATTCATCAAGGAGTCTGACTGATTCTTCTCGATCCAACCCAACAATGTCGTGTGCATGTCGCCCGATGAGAAGATTGGGCTGACCGGTAACTGGATGAACCTTGACAAGGGGACGTAGCGAGACCTCCATGTCGTGATAACCGTACAAATTGTACGTGCCATCTTCATTCTGTTTATCGGGTAGGTAGCCAGACCGTTCTTGGCTGTAATAAAGCGAGTGATACGCCTTGAGATTTGTGATGCGTTCTCGGGTCTCGGAGTCGAGCTCTTCATAGGCTGCGCGCATATCAGCCCATCCGGTGTCGGCACCTGATTCAGGCACAATCTCAGCACTGAAAACTGCCCCTTTGGCTTGTATGGGCATATAGGTGCTGTCGTGGTGCCAACCTTCGTTACCTTTTAACGACTTGACTACTTCGTCTCCCTCTTCGAAGTGAACTTTGCCGTCTTTGCCGATGTTCGAAATAGCAGCGCGGGGGAATTCCAGATCTCCGAATCTTCGAGCAAACTGATCCTGTGCTTCTTCTGTCAGAAAAACACTTGGAAAGACTAGTAACGCCCTATCAATCCAGAGCTCATACAGGTCATTCCATTCGGAAGTAGTCATATTTTCGATGTCAAGGTCGGTGACCACTGAACCGAAGGTACTTTCTTCGAGATTTTGAACTTTCATATCGTCACGGATCCTTATCGGTAACGCTGCTCTTATCGTAGCGAGCGCACAGTCACTCGTCTTGCGCGCGAGACTCCTGATATGAGCATTGACGTTATTTTTGATTCTTCATTGCGTCGGCGTTTGGTAAATAATTTGCAACGCCACCAAAGGCGCGACCATCTGGATGAAGGTCTCACCCAAGCTTCAGTGTGTGTCATCGTCCTTGATAGTGACGCTTCGGTTCATGGAGATGATCCATTGTTAGAAGGAGAAACTGCCTTTGACCGAAAGCAGCTACTCGCCGATATTCCTGGGGTGCCCGCAAATGAGGAGTTGACGGGAACCGTCGAAGGAACGGCTGGCGGTGCCTCGGTTCTTCTTACTCGTCGCACATCCAAACTCAAGGATCACCCTGGCCAATGGGCCTTACCTGGTGGCCGAGTAGATCCTGGTGAGTCTGCGTTAGAGGCGGCGATGAGGGAGGCTCATGAGGAAGTCGGTTTGCGTCTCACTGCCGATGATTTACTCGGCCGGCTAGATGATTACCCAACGAGGTCTGGCTACGTGATCAGCCCCTTTGTATTTTGGCTAGGCGGGCATCTCGAACCTGTCGCTAACCCGAATGAGGTTGCATCAATTCACCGAATTTCTATCCGGGAACTCACAAGGCCCGACTCGCCTCGTTTCATCAAGATCCCTGAAAGCGAACGTCCAGTTGTTCAGCTACCGATCGGAGGAGACCTCATACATGCTCCGACTGGTGCTGTGATGTACCAGTTCCGAGCTGTGGCGTACGACGGAGATGATGTTCGAGTTGATGAACTAGAGCAGCCTGTTTTTGCTTGGCGTTAGATGTTTATTTGGTTCACTTAGCCGTGGACCGACATTGAAGAGTTCGGGTTGATTGTGCGAGTTCGCCGGAAATTACCCATGTCGATAGTTAATTGGGTATGAGGACCAGTGACTTGAACCGGGTCGCTGTCATGATCGTGACCATTCTCAACCGCCGTAATTAGTTCAGCCATGCAATGGCCTGCTATTCCGGCATTTTTGAATTGGTTTCCGCTAGTTCCAATTGCTACATAGAAACCGTTGACACAAGTCTTGTCGTATATAGGTATCCAATCATCCGCTACGTCATAGACCCCGACGACACCTCTTTTTTGGTGGGGCACTCCAATCGTTGGAAGGCGTCGATTCAGTCTGAGTACCTGCGCCTCCCACTGTTCCGGTTGTATCTGGCCTTCATGGTCCGCATCTACCCAATGCAGAGGGTCGCACTCTGGTTCGGTACTGCCAACCAGGATGTTGTTTCCTATATCGGGCCGGACATAAATGCCGTTGTCATCGTCAGCAAGATTGAATCCACGGTTACCAAAATCCAACTCTTCGGGCGATGGCACATGGTGTACTTCTTGTCGCAGCGGGCTAGTTCCGATCGACATGTCATTTATGGCGCCAGCCATCTCGTTAATTATTCGGCTATGTGGACCGGCTGCATTCACGACTATCGGGGCTTCTATAACCGTTCCATCGAGGGTTTCTACGCCGGTGATTTGTTCATCGCGTTGAGTTATTGATGCAATTTCTGTGTTGAATCGAAATTCACACTTAAGTGAGGAAGCTGCCACATGCAGATTGTGTGCAGCGAGTTGGGGGTCGCTGACGTACCCCGCTTCGGGCGTGTAGATACCCCCGTCTAAATAGTCTGTCGGTTCCTCCCAAAAGTCTTCGTGGTCAGGTCGTTTCGGAGCCCGAAGCGACGGAGATCTAGTTCAGGGAGACGAGCCTCGAACCTTTGCTGATTCCAGTCTTCATATGGGATTCCGATGGCATCGAAATGCGGGAGCACCTTCAGGTGATGACCTCCCGCCGTTTTCAGGGTCACCATGCCGCATTGGCTGAAAGTCGCGAGGTGGCTGACATCATCGGCCTTCAAATGTTCGGCCCAATTTTCCCAGTAACGCAGTCCCTCATATGACATGGCCACGCCGGGGTATGTTGAATACGTAAACCGAATGATGGCTGAGGAGAAACTCGTCGAACCCAAGCCAGCCCCGCCATTTCGGTCGACTGTAAGGGTGCGCAACCCTCGGCGACCAAGTTCATAAGTGATCGACGAACCAATAACGCCAGAACCGATCACTATTGCGTCAAATGTGTTGTTCGACATCAATGCAGTCTCGCATCAATGGTGCCCAACAATCGAATGATCTTCAGCCGATGCGAATAGGTTTACCTATGTTCCCGCTCAGGATCTCTGGTTCATCATCAGTGATGTGGATGTCATCTTCGATTCTGATGCCGCCGAAACCTCTGAGAGGGTCCACAGCATCCCAAACGACTTCTTCTGCGAATCGCTCTCGAACTGCTGGGTCTTGAAGAAGCGCATCAATGAAATAGACACCAGGCTCAACGCTGGTAATCATTCCGGCTTCGAGTAGACGATCGGTTCGCAAATACCGCGACTGCGGATGTGAGCTAGGTTCCCGGCCTGCCGGATAACCACCTGCATCGTGAACGGTGAGACCTATGAGATGCCCAAGCCCATGAGGGTAAAAGAGCGCAACGGCGCCCGAGGAAACTAATTGATCCACTTCACCTCGTAATAGGCCAAGTTCTATCAAGCCCGAGCCAATGACTCGAGCCGAATCTAGGTGTACTTCACGCCACTCCTGACCCGGTCGACATCGATCAATAGCTAGTTCCTGAGCACTCAGAACTAAATGCCAAAGGAACGACTGAACATCGGTTGGTTCTGCGCCTACCACCATCGTCCTGGTGACGTCACTCGCATAACCTCCGAATTCACCCCCAGCGTCAATTAATAGAAGTTCTCCCTCTTGAAGAGTTCGTGTGGACGGATTCAAGCTGTCATCTTGGCCGTAGAAGTAATGGAGGTAGGCGCCGTTGGGGCCAGCAGCAACAATGCTTGGATAGGCCGTACGCACCGCTCCAGCGCGAAAAAATTCGGCTTCCATTCCTATTTGGATCTCGCGCTCTGTCATACCAGCAGAAACGTTTTGGTAGACCCAATCGAAGCCTGCCTCGCTCGACAATGCGGCGGTTCTCAAAGCAGAGAGCTCTAAATCATCTTTGTGGATTCGCTCATCAGCGATACCTGCTTGGATCTTGGGGTCATCCCAAGCCTCTAAAACCGTCTGGGTACTCCTCAGCGCTATCCACCCCTCAAGTTCTTCTATAGGCAGCCCCACCGGCTCAGCGGGTTGATGCCAGACTTGATCTTCGGGCGTTGATCGCGGACCGAACATCTGCCATTCACTCTGTCGAGCGTCGAACGCTAGTACCGCATCGGGGATCCCTCGGCCTGATAAGTAAGCGAAGTCTGGATGCGGTTGAAACGAGTGATCCATATCGCTTCCTGCTTTCGGAAGAACGGGTCCCGAGCGAACTAAAACAATTTCTTCGGTGAGACCCCATCGGTCCACTACGCGGTCGCGACGAAGGGCAAAAGAGGTTTCGCTGTCGCGATTTGTCATAGATGAAATCTACTCTCGGTAGGCACTCTTTGGTACATCGTGTCATTGTGTTGTTATGAGTACTTTGATTACCGGGGGGACCGGTTTTATTGGAGCCGAGATAGCCCGAATGCTTATAGACAGCGGTGAGGAAGTTCACATCGCCCATAGGTCGGGAAATCTAGGTCGGGTTGAAGGTATTGCAGAGCAAGTTCACCTTCACCAATTCGACCTTTCCGTTCCTGGCAGTGCTTCGTCTCTTCTTTCTAAGGTAAAGCCGACAAAGTTATTCCATTTCGGGGCGATTTTGACTGGCCCGGGTGAAGAAGATCCTCAGGCGCTACTTCAAGCAAACGCTGCCGGTTTCATTGAAACCATCGAAGCTGCGCGACTTGCGGGTACAGAGCAGATGATCTTTGCCAGTTCAATCGGAACTTATGGACGCGACACCGGGGGCGGGGTCATTAATGATCTCACTCTGCAACGACCAAGCTCGGTATACGGAGTGACAAAGGTTTTGGGAGAAAACCTTGGCGCTTACTACCGACAGAAATATGGCTTGGACTTTAGAAGTTTGCGTTATCCGTCAATCGTTGGGCCAGGCGTAACCACTTGGAGTCTTGCTCAGTACACCAGTTGGATAATTGAAAGGCCTGCTTTGGGAGAGCCGTTCGAGGTTTGGGTACCGCCTGAGGCAGTGATCGCGATACTGCACTACCAAGATGCAGCCCGCGCAGCTATTGAACTGGCCGCAGCGCCATCGGAATCAATCGAGTCGATCAACTACTTGGTCGATGGAATTCAACCTACGCCAAGCGCTGGGGAACTGGCTGAGGTCGTAAGGTCTCGGATTTCTGATGCGGACATAACCTTTTCACCTCCTAGCGGGGCGATTGCTGCATCAGTCCGAATTGATGACCGTGCGGCTCGCGAAGAGTGGGGATGGCAACCAAACTTCGACACAGAAGCAATGGTCGACGCTGTAATAGCTGAAGTGAACGGGTGACCAGATTAGATAGTCGCGAATCCTGTTCTCTTAAACCGGGCTAAGGTCCCAAATCATTAGGCGACAATTTAAGGGGGAAGTCATGACTGTCGAGCGCTCCACTGAGGTAATGGCCACATATCTGGGCGAAGTTCTAGGTAAACGTAGGTTTGAGCTAATTCCTGAATTCGTCGACGACGAGATGCTTGACCACGCGACGGGCATGCGTGGTCCTTCCGCCCTCCATGCACACGCAACCGGATTTTGCGAGAACATCCCGGGGGTAGAGATTGAGGTGGAGAGCATCGTCGCTACAGAGGATGCTGCTTTCGGAATCTGGAATTGGAAAGGCGAACCCATTCAGTCAATGGGCAAGTCAGAGAATGGTAATTCAGTGTTCCCGCAACGCGTTTTAAGCGTGTTCAGGCTGAGTGGCGGCATGCTTATTGACTACGAAGCTTTCGTAGATGCTGGCCAGGTGAGAGCTCAAATATCTGCCCCTTAATGGACTAGTGGGCGACAGTTCTGGCTTTTCGCTTGGCTGATTCCATTTCGATGAAAGTCCTACTTGGCTAGTGGGACATGTCGGTTCGGGTTTACAATTTTGGATTAGCGTTTCTTATCTAAATCTCATAAAGCTCTCAGGCTTTGTTCAGGTTCATTGGAGAACTTCGTGTTTGTACACACACATCATCTAGGAGTTCGACAATGATCCGACGTCCAAAAGTAAAATGGGTAGCGCCGATGGTGCTTACCGGAGCGCTACTGGCAGGCGGCTCAGCTGCTATTGCCGCAGACACCTGGAACGACTCGAACCAGGAAAAGGCGGTTGATCTTCCGATAGCCAGAAAGGCTTCCAAGGAAGATATGCAAGCTCGACGAGCTGAGATGCAGGAACGGTTAGCGGCAAAGGTTGAGTCTGGTGCAATTAGTCAGGCTGAAGCGGATGACATTCGCGCCAAGATGGCTGACCGTAAAGCCAAATTCGAGAGCGGCGAGCGTCGCTAATTCTTTAAACAGTAATTAGCTTGTTCTTTCACCACAGTGCGACCTTCAGGGATTTGACTATCAGATCCTTGAAGGTCTACTGCCCGTAAGCGGTTCGCTCCATGTCTTAGAAGGATTACGTTTCCGCTGCGTCTTCTGCTTCGGTGTGTTGGTCTTCGACGACTACAACCCAAGTTCCCATGGGCATTAAGTCGACAGAAGACAAGTACAAGCTTGCGGGGTGTTTCTTTGAACCGACGTCCATACGGATAAGCAGCCTTTCGGCTAACCGCGCGAACCAACCTGCTTGATTGGTCTCCCTCGGGCCAGTTGCTCGACGTGGCCGACTAGGGAGGTCAGGAGTGAACAACTCCAACATGGTCTTAACTTAGCAAACGTTTAGTAGGTTAATGACCATCCTCTGCTGTGAGCGCATATGGCGATCTACGCTCAGGGAATGGACGGTGATTTAAATTCGGCAACTCGCGTAGCGGGCCATGCCGTTGTTGGCGAAGTGATGGGGTTCGCCTGCGAAGGTCTAACTATTCGGTGGACCGACCAGAAATTGGGTGTCTGCAGATGGCCGCCCATGCCTGAAGCGGTATTCGCACAGTTGCAATTCAAACGTTACGGGCCTACTGATCCGGAATTTATTGAGATCAAGGACTGGGTGGTTCGCCGAATCAAGGCTTATTTGGGGGGTGCGATAGCTGAATCTCAAATTACCGGCGTTGTTGATCTTCCGTGGCTGACGACTGATTTGAACATGATTAGTGTCGTGACGCGAAACGTTTTTGGCCAACCAGGTGAACACTTTGATGAACTACTCACTAGCGAAATTTTTTATGACATTGACCTCGGTTTGGAAATCGAAGACTTGAGCCGAGTGGTACACCGGGCTCGACAGCTATGGGAGGAAGAAGTTCGAAGCGTTCTAGTTGAACAGGAAGCATGGCTTACACGCATCACAGATCTACTCGAACAAAGAAAAACACTTAGCGGCCCTGAGGTCCGCTCTCTTAGGCCCACCGCATAATTGAGATTTTGCAGCGTTAATTGCGCTTAAGATCTTCCTATGAATACCTCTTCGAACAAACCTCTACTCGAACTCCCTGAGGTTGGTACTTGGGATCTGGACAGCAAGGTAGTGCTTATAACTGGCGGCGCTTCGGGCATTGGAGCGGCTACTGCTCGCTTGGCCGCATCCGACGGAGCATCAGTTGTGGTCTGCGATGTTGATGAAAACAACGGTCGAGAAATAGCTAGTGAAATTGGGGGGCGCTTTGTGTCTTTGGATGTCACCTCCGCTCAATCCTGGGCTGAGGCCGCCAAAGACTTAGACCAGCTCGATATTGCGATTCTCAACGCTGGCGTCGAATTTAGAGATCCTGCAGACTTCGAACGAACCCCAGACAACCCTGGGGAGTGGGATCTCGAACTATACGAGCGAGCAAGGGGCGTGAACGTCGATGGCGTGGCATTTGGCCTACATGCCCTTGTGCCCGTCTTTGAACGTCTAGGCGGCGGTTCAATCACCGTCACAGCAAGCATCGCTGGACTTATTCCATGGTCACCTGACCCTATCTACAGCATGACTAAATGGGCCGCGGTCGGCCTAGTGCGAGCTGCCAGTACTTCGCTTCGTCGCAAGAACATAATGATTAATGCTGTTTGCCCAGGAGGGGTAGCTACCCCAATGACCAGGGTGTTTGACGGCACCGTCCCTCCTGGAATGGCTGATCCCTCGCACATTGCAACCGCTCATCTGGGAATCGCTACCTCCGGACATTCTGGCCGAGTCATCAAAGCAGTCGCTGGATTTCCACACGCCGCTCATCAGTTCGCTGAAGTTACAAACACTTTCTGATGTTTCTTGAAAAGTCAGTTAGGCGAACCCTGGCCTGACGACGGGGTCCATTTCTCTCCCCACCGAGCAAGCTCATCTAACACTGGTCGGAAGTCACGAGCCGAGGCTGTCGACACATACTCAAAACGCTCAGGACTGTGTGTGTACCTGCGTCGCTCCAGCAGCCCATGTGACACCAAAGTACTAAGGCGATTAGCCAACACTGTTGGAGCTATTCCCAAGGCATTTTGAATTTCATCGAATTTTGTTCTGTCGCGTATCAAAACTTCTCGCAAGATCAACGGAGTCCACCACTCGCCCACCACTTCGAGAGTTTGGGCTATTGGGCATTCCATCTCTCTGAAACTTTTGCGCTTCATGACCGTTAATTTAGCCTTGGATATCGGTTAGCTAAACCAATATCTACCGCCCAAGCAGCGACGGTGACAAATATATGGACCAACGGTCTGTGCTTGAGGGAATATTCTGTTTCCATGTCGGATCCAGGAACCATAAGTGACGCCGATGCGAACGCAGCGATCACCGACACGATCTTGAACTATGCCCAACACGTCGATGCCGGTGAGAGCGAGAAATGGGCTCAACTATTTTGCCGCGACGCTACGTTCGATGAAGGGCGCGCAGTGCAAGGTCGAGCCGAGATTGAAGCGCTCTTGCCTAAACTTCTCAAGCTTTTCTCAGCTACTTCACATCACATCAGCAATATTCGGATACATCGCACCGCTGATGACCAAGCCTCAGCTACTTCTTATGTTTATGCATGGCATCGAAAGCATGACGGAACAGATTTCGAATTTTGGGGGCGTTACGTTGACCAACTCGCTTTCGAAGATGAAGCTTGGCGCTTTAGCTCAAGAAAAGTTGAACAGTTCGGAGCTCGTGGCCTCAACATAAAAGTTGATCAAGTACCGCGACGGAAATTCGAGATCGAATAAACCCTTGCTCACATAGTGACCCCAAGCCGAAAAGGTGCCTTATCCCGGAGAGTAAATATCGTGGGGACCGAACTGGTTTCTTTGGACAGGGTCTCCGGTTTCAGCGAAGTGGGCGACGCCTTTCACTACGGCTCGAAGGTACGGAGGAATTGCTTCGTTAATCATTTTCTGTTCGTACTTCGCTCGACTTTCAGGGTCTGCGTCGGAACGGACATATGAGACCACCTCGATGCCGAAGTTGCACTCGTGTATCGACGTTGGTTGAATCCACCAACGCGCTTTCGCGATCTGACCTGAAGGTGGACCAACCAGCAATTCGTAGCCTTCGCCTTCACACCATCTAGAAACCTCACGCCTGTAGTGCACGCCTCCGTAATAGTGAACATGGTCTACGCCGTCTATACCCGGCCATCTTTCGACGGGATTTCTCGAACAGAAGGGGTGGATATTCATCAAATTGCCACGGGCACTAATTACGGCCCACAGGTCTGATGCGGTGGCCTTGATTTGATGAGTCGCTTCAATTGGCTCGGTCGGCCGTAGCCCTCTTTCAGCAAAATCGTTCATCTCTCCCCCAATTCTTGGCGCCCTAAAGTGAGGTTATGTCAGATCCACGTTCCGTTAACCAAATGGTCGAAGTAGATCGCGAGATTCGCAAACATTGGATTTGGGGTAGAGAACTTCCGAAGAAGAGTCAGACGGACCGAAAAGGAAGATGCCTTATCTGTGAACTAATTCACCCCAGTAGTTCTCGCCATTGGAAAAAGTAAGCGGCGCGGCGAACAGAGGATGATCGAAGAACGACACGACGGCTATGAGTTCATTTCACGCCAGAACCATGGCAGCGCCTCAAAAAAACTTTAAGCGTCGAAAAACTAAGCTCTTCTCAATGCCGTGTGAGTTTGACCGCTACGTCGATCAATAAAAGAAATCCGTATCGGAATCATCTTCAGAGTTGCCGTCTTCTTCGTCAAGTTGCAATAAACCTTCAGGATCGATTTCTATGTGCCGAGCCTGGTTGGCTATGAGGGCCGCTATCCGGCGGCGCTCCTCCACTTCTTCTTGATCCATCAGAGATTCCTAGCGGGTCTAGGTAGTGCGATTTTCGCGGCGCGACCTTCGATACGCGCACCTTGCGCTACGAGATGGGCGGTCGTGTCTCTCCACAAAGACTTCAAGTAGTAGTGCGGAACTATCGGAAAAAGGTGGTGGAGCAGGTGATGGTCATGGCCACGGATCAGAAATGTGGAACCAACAAAGGTGAACACACGCGTATCTCGGTATCGACCTGTTTCGCTATGCGGATGGTGGGGTAACCAGCCAAAAACCAGAGATAGCCAAAGTCGCCCGATCCATACCGGGACGTACCAAAGGAGCCAAACGAGTTGCGCTAAACCTAAAGCTGTTCCGGCAATTAACACCAATAGGTGACTCAAAACTACTGCCTTACTGGCTTTCATCGCCTCAGGGCCCCTTAGCTTGGCCATCTCTCCCAACCGAGCCGTAACGGGCTCCGGCATCAAGCGGCGCAGTGGGGGCACCAACGCGAATATAGGGCCAAGCGGGTACAGCACGAACCCCAAGATCGCTCGCTGAACCAGGTCAGACGGGGTGCCTTTAGCATTTAAAAGATCTGGGTCGGCACCTTGCTCATTGGCATGAGTGTGATGTTTTAGATGAGTGATCCGGTGAGCAACGAACGATTCGCACAAAAGCCACCCAGTTATAGATCCGACACATCGGTCAATCCATTTCAGGTGGCTTCTACCAGCCGAGAGAGTGTTGTGAACCGCTTCGTGCATAGGCATATAGCCAGCTTGAAGAAAGAAAACAGCGAGCGGGAACCCCACCCATATTGAGATGACATCTGCAGTCACTAGGGCAGCGGTAACTATCCACCCTGTTATGTACCAAAAGAAGTTAAAGATGCTTCTTAAACCAATCTTCCCTATGTAGGGCGCGATTCGTTCGCGTTCAAACTGGAGCCGTGCTGCCCCACTAAGTGCCTCCACACTTACCCCCTTAACTTCGGTTCGTTGAAGCTTTGGTCAAGTTTGACAGTCTCAACACCATGCTGACAAACATGTTTCTCGACGTCGTCAAGCTTCGTCACTGATACGAGGCGGCTCAATCCAGGGCTGAGCAATCTCCATCCACTCCGTCGCTAACGCACCTTGGGTCTCAACGGCTGAGTCTGCAACGGGAATCCTTCTGGTTATGACTTTGCAAAATTCGTAGGCGGTTGAGGTCACTTTATTTGTGGCGTCCTCGGGTCCCCAGTTCCACTTTTCGCCATCCGGGCCTGTGAGTTCAACTCGTATCGGTTGATCCGGTGGAACCAGACCGTGATTTATGTAACTAAATTCATGGGTGACGACGCCAATATGGGCAATGTGTCGGAGTCTGTTAGTTCGTGGATATTCAACACCAAAGCTGTCCGCTAGGTCGTGGGAGTGTGTCCAAGTTTCCAGTAGTCGACTCGTAGCGAGGGAGCGAGCACCGATATCTGGACCCAGCCACGTGATACGTGCCTTTGGGTCAGTTTCCCGCAATGCGTTCACCATCTCACTACGGCCATTGAGGAACCACTCCCATAATTCACGCCCCTGTAAAGCTCGAACTTCAGGGCCAACTGTCTTATGGACAGACGTTTCTCCTTTGGACAACTGGGTACGGATATCAACGAATAATTGGGGATTGACTAGCGTGAGGTGACATATCCAATCCGTGGCTGCTAAATGAAGAATTGTTTCATGGCTGTCCCACCCCTCTACAACAGTTGGTGCGCGCCACTGATCTTCGGTGAGATCTTTAACAACTGAAGTTAGTGCTTGTGTTTCAGCAGCTATGTCGTCACAAATTTGGTCCACGTCCAAATAGTAGTTGGTTGGCCCTTGGTGTCGGTCTGTAGATAGGACGCTCTACAGCTTGCGTGCTTGACCAAGAGCGTAGAAAGCGACTGCTGCAGCGTTTCCCACGTTTAGAGAGTCAGCGGCACCGGACATTGGGATTCTGACCAGTCGTGTAGCCATCGATAATGCAGTTTCGGTAAGCCCGGGGCCTTCTGCGCCAAGCATCACTGCGACTCTGTCGGCGCTCGCATAGTTCAAGGTGTCTATGTCTGTTGCGTCGCTTCGGGGTGTCATCGCTAGAACTTCGATCCCTGCCTCTTTGATCGCTCCGATATCCATGGTCATATCGGTTAGCCAGGCGTATGGAATTGCAAACCCTTCACCCATCGACACCCGACAGCATCTTCGGGACAAGGGGTCTATCGAGTTAGGGCTGAGGAGCATCGCTTCGATGCCGAGGCCTGCAGCGCATCGCAAAATTGTCCCCAAATTCGTCGGATTATTGATGCCTTCTACTAGGACCAGCGATTTAATTGAGGCGTCATTTAACAGGTCATCAAGGGTGTTGACTTCTTTGCGATAGAAACACCCTAAGGCTCCGCGGTAGGAGTGATATCCGGCTATGTGTTCTAGGAGCTGTTCCCCCGCGGCAAAGACATCGACATCATCAAACTGCTCGGGGAACGGTCGTGTTCTCTTTGCGTCGACAAGAACTGATCTCAGCTTGTAGCCAGCCGCTATGGCGCGCTCTATGACTATGTCACCCTCGGCAATAAAAATTCCGGCAAGATCTCCGCCCGGAGCTTCTCGGCGTTGGCGCAGCGACTTGTCACGTAACCCCAAAAATACATCGATTCGAGGGTCAGTTACCTCGTTGACTGCTATCAGCACGTATCTAGTCCCATAGAGAAATGATGGACCTTAGTGCTCGGAGACAAGCACGTCAGCCTCCATTAGCGCTTCAATCTGCTGTTTCGAGTAACCCAAAACTGATTTAAGTACAGATTCGTTGTCTGAGCCCATCCCAGCGACTCGGCCGTTACTTCCAATATCGCCTCCTGCCGCATTGCGAGCTGGGATTTTCAAGTTGTTGTTCGTTTCGATGAGGAGCTGCCGATGAGAAGCCCAGTCTGACGAAGCCAGGTCGTCAACGGAAGCCATTTGAGCGGCTGTGAAGGGTGATCGACTTTCGAGGGCGAACAAAAACTCATCAAAATTCTGGAAACTTGAAGCCCACTCCGTCAACATCTTGATGATCTCGTCTTTGTGTAGCTCCCGCTCCCCCGGTTCAGCGAATCGAGGATCATCTATTAGTTCGGGGCGATCCATGGCCTTAGCTAGATCTGCGAACCAGGCCACGGGGCTGCCAGCTACGCCCCATAGGGCTCCATCAGGCATCTCCAATATCGGCGACTCGTGACAAAAACCGCCATTTGTGGTTTCCCAACCGCCAGCTAATTCGGTTGATACCCATTCTTGAACATAGACCAACGACTCGATCATGCACACATCTAAGTACCCGCCAAAACCCTGGCGTTCAGCCTGCACCAGTAGTGCATTGATTGCTGCTGCAGCTGACAGTGCCGTTACGGAATCTCCGAGCACCAAAGAGGGTTGACGTGCCTCGCGACTATTTTTTCGCTTGTCGTACTCGATAAGCCCCGATTCCAAGTGGCCAATGGGCGCGTATGCTCGTCGGTTGGCCCAAGGCCCGGTTTGCCCAAACCCCGTAATACTGCAGTAGACAAGGCGAGGGTTTGTCTGACTAAGACGTTCGTAATCCAATCCGTACTTTGCCATTACACCCGGTCTGAAGTTTTCGACAACCACATCACATTCTGAGGCGAGTTCAGTAATTAGTTCCGGGGTTTCGTCTTTTGACAGGTCGAACGAGCAGAAGTATTTGCCAGCGTTTTGTTGAGCGAAGTAGGGCGTTACCTGTTCCGGCAGGACGGGAGGAAAGGACCTGCTCAGATCGCCCTCGGGTGGTTCGACTTTTATAACTTCGGCTCCCTGATCGGCAAGAATCCGAGTAGCTAGCGGGCCGGCTACTACCCGTGTGAAGTCCAGTACTCGTATACCTTCAAGCGGTCCCATGCCAAGAAACTAACCTTTTTATCTTCATCCTTCTTGGCTCAAGCGCACTTGGGAGCAGCGTTGTGACCTTGTCAGTTTTTGCGAGCTAGCCATGCTTCCTCAGCTGGCCACTGCATGGCCCAGTCCAGAGACACGAACGGGTACTGATTCTCTACGGAGCCCTCAGGTGGATACATCTCGATCAGATCTTCGACCTCAAAGCCACTCTGACGGAGCAGTCTGATCCGCTCTCCATGTGAGAGATGGAACTCCACCCCAGGGTCATCATCCCATTCCATCCGATACATGCTGAATTGAGGACGCTGCATTGAAGTCGTAGCTGGTCCATCGTCATCAGGCATTGCAAGCATCAGTTGCGTGGAGTTTCCCAGAAAGACCAGTCGGCCGCCAGGACGTAAAACCCTGGCCGTTTCAGGTATCCAGCGGTAAGGGTCACACCAAATTGCTGCCCCATATTCTGATATGGCGAAGTCGAATGAGTCGTCAACAAACGGCAGACGTTCGGCATCTGCATGAACTAAGGGAAAGTGGACATCAAAGTGGTTTTGTAATTGTTTAGCGTTGGAGAGCTGGGCCATAGAATTGTCGACTCCAATTGGTTTCCCTCCTAGGCGACTGAGCCAAGCTGACACGTAGCCAGTTCCGCAACCCAATTCGATGACTTGCCCTTGAGAGAAGCCTCGCAGCAAACCGACCTGGGTTTCGGGAATCTGATGAATGCCCCAGCAAGGTTCATCCATTTCCCAAGCACGTTTTCCGCGTTCGAACCAATCAGGAGCCCAGGCATCCCACATGTCTCGATTTCTCTTTACATGATCAGTCGGTATCGCGTCCTGCATGGTCTATTTAGCCTAGAACACCCCTTGAACGTTTCTGTCTAGCGAGCACCCCTGATCCCAGAGAAGACCGAAACACCCCATTTACCGTCACGTTTGTGGAGAATGTAGAAACTGTCGATTGATTCGATAAGTGAACCATCTTCGCGATGTCGTGTTCCTTCAATTGTGAGGTGCGCACGGTCTTCCTCCAAGTGGACGATTTTTGTTTCTGTTTTTGGATGGTGGAATCCGGTGCTAGCCCGCATCCGTTCCGGGTCGAACGGGTATCGGTCGCGAACTTGCGCTTCGGTCTCTGAGACGTAAATGACTGGTAAGTGGACGAGTGCCTGCAAGTCGTCACGAGTACCGCTAACAAAGGCCTCGTTGTATAGATCCATGAAGGATTGAATTTCTGTCTGAAGTTCTTCTCGCCGTTGGACCGTCATGCTCATACAAAACAATTTAATGTGCTCTGGTTACCAAGGACAATGACGGCATCCAGTGCCGCAACACCAGACTCGGCTCTTCAAAAACTGGGCTGTGAACACCTGAAATCCGGTTTCCGGGTCTGTGTAGCTATCTTCGCCGGCAGCCTCGGCTTCTTCATGTTTCTTGCGCGCTGCCTCGGAAATCACAGGCAGTGAGCCTAGACCAGAGAAGGGCGGCTAGTCCGCATCCGATTCACTTGAAGCAGCCATCGAGCCAGCTTCTGGTTCTCCGTCAGCTATCGGACGCATCGCCTCAGCAATTCCAGTGACTGCCCCTAGAACTCCGCTGAACTCTGTCGGAACGATGATCTTGGTGGCTCGGCCATCTGCAATTTGACTTAGAGCTTCGAGGTATCGAACTGCCAGAACGTCACTGGTTGGGTCTCCGTCGTGAATCGCCTGAAACACTTGGCGTGTAGCTTCAGCTTCTCCTTCTGCAACTGTTTGAAGGCGATAGCTCTCGGCTTCAGCGACAGTTCTCACCGCCTGCGCTTCGCCTTCGGCAGCAAGAATTGCACTTTGTCGTTGACCTTCTGCTTCGAGAATCCGAGATTGTTTCTCACCTTCGGCTCGAGTGATTTCTGATTCACGGAAACCTTCTGCTTCCGTTACTGTTGCTCGTCGTGTGCGTTCAGCTTTCATCTGCTCGTGCATGGCGGCCATGACGTCTGGTGGTGGGTCGATGCGTTGGATCTCAACGCGAACTACTCGCACTCCCCATTTGTCTGTCGCTTCGTCGAGAATTTCTCGCAGAGCCGCATTGATTCGATCTCGTGAGGTCAAGGCTCCATCTAGTTGCAGATCACCCACAAGATTTCGCAAGTTGGTCTGAGCAAGTTTGGTAATGGCAAGAACAAAGTTCGCGATGTTATAGACGAGACGCTGAGGGTCGGTAGGTTCATAAAACACGACGGCATCAACTGAGACAACAACGTTGTCTGACGTGATTACTTCTTGAGGAGGGACATCAACGACTTGTTCTCGCATGTCTACGCGTCGAATGGTGTCGATGAAGGGGACAATGATTTGGAGTCCCGACTCTTTGGTTTCTTTGTATTTACCTAGGCGTTCAACAATTCCCCGCTCATAAGGTCGAACGATTTTGACACCGGCAATAAGAAAGAGGACGACGACTAGGGCGACAACAGCTAAGAGTACGAATACAAACATTATTTGGACCCCTCCTCAGGAGTCTGGCGAACAACTACTCGGGTACCTCGTATTTCGACTATCTCAACGGTGCAGCCAGCATCGATTGGCCCGTGGTCAGATATCGCACGCCACTCTTCACCGCCGACTTTCACCATTCCTGAAGAGGCGGGGTCAACTGGGATGCTCTCTGTAGTCCGGCCAAGAACTCCGATTAAGCGATCATGTCCTGCTCCTGGCGGCGATTTCATAGCTGCCATAGAGACTCTGCTTTTTCGCCAGAAAACGGAGAACAGTGCGCCTCCGAGACCAACGAAGACAAGCCAGTCGACTAAGAGCGGTGCCCCAAGAAAAGCCAAGACCATCGCCACTGCCGCGCTTAGGCCAAACGGAATCAGGATGAACGTACCTGCGACGAACATTTCGCCAGTGATCAGAACCGCGGCTATCGCCAACCAGATCCAACGCCAGGTGTCAGGGGTTACGTCCATATGATCCTTTGCTCGACCATCAGTCTATTGGCAGTTGCTGCACGGGGTTAGACGTTCAAGCGTTGTTTTCTTGGTCTCGGATTTCTCGATAATGGTTTAGGGCTTGTCGATATTGCTCCACTTCGACAGCACCTGAAATCAAGAACCTGTTATCGATAACAACTCCTGGGACACCGTTGACGCCCTTGTTGAGGGCTTCGTTGTACTCGTCGAAAACTTGTTTCGTAAAGTTTGCCTGGTTAGTTGTTCGGACCTCTTCAAATTTGTCTTTGTTGATGTTGGATTCCTCGGCAACTCGAACTAACTCATCTGAGCTTGAGATATCGCGGTTTTCGATGAAATAGGCTTTCAAAAGTTTGTTGTGGTATCGCTGCCATGTCTCTTGACCAAACGTAGCTGCTGTCTTGCTGGCTATTGCCGCTGGCAACGAATGTGAGGGTGGTGGATTGTCACCTGCCCACGGGGTGGTGAACGCAGCCTTGGGTTCAAGCCCTGCGGGTCGCTCCCAACTCTTGGTGTATTCGGTGAACTCCTCCAGAGACCTCGGTTCGGGTTGAGGTCGCAGGAGAAATGACTTCCACTCGATGATGACCGAGTCGCCTTCTTGTTTCGCTAACTCTTCAAGGCGTACAGCCCCGACCCAACACCAGGGTCAGAGGTAGTCAGACCAAACGGTTATTTGCACTGCATTAGAAGTCATCGTCAAGAGCCTAGGTCGCCGTCGACCGCGTGGGCTTGAAGGTCAGACAAGGTCGCCCATTCCAAGGTAGCGATGTGGGTGGCTTCCAATCGAACTCTTGGCGCGGCTCCCGCTTCAAGGGCCTCCTGCCAACGGGGGGCGCACAGGCACCACGAGTCGCCATCATTTAGGCCGGCGAAGCCCGCTTCGGGGTGGGGTGTACTGAGGTCGTTGCCGACGCTTTTGGAAAATTTCAGGAACTCATCAGTCACAACGGCACAAACTGTGTGGACTCCCATGTCTCCTGGTCCAGTGTTACAACATCCATCTCTGTAGTAGCCCGTTAGAGGGTCTCTGCTGCATTCTTCGAGGTCGGTACCCAAAACATTCTTAGCCATAGATTTAATGATTTCACCCAACTCTGTCGAGGGTCGCCGCTACCGAACGTTGATACGCAGCATGCGTTGAGGAAGATCGATATCCCTTCTAAACATATGGACTTCAGACTAGGCGTCTAGGACATACAGAACTCAGGATGTGTTCAATTCAAAGCTGTAAGACTCCTACGATTAATTTGAAAGGTGTTGTCGTCGGCTACGTCGCTATTAGGGGTGGCACCGCATCGGGCTGGATGGTTTAGATGGTGATGAATTCAGGCACTCCTCTTTATTGTCCATCCCACAACTGACGAAACGCAGTTATTTTGGAGTCATGACTCCACCTCTACGCTTCGGCATCGTCCACGACTTCCGCTGTCCCCGCGGAAGCGATGTCACAATGCCCCAGGTATACGCCGAAACTTTCGAACAAATCGAATTAGCTGAAGACCTCAACCTAGATCTCTGTTGGTTTACCGAGCACCATTTCATCGAGGACGGCTACCTACCTAATTTTGTTCCGGTAGCTGCCGCCGCCGCATCTAGAACGAAGAAGATGAGGTTTTCTACCGATATCTGTTTGTTGCCCTTCAGACATCCGGTCCGTTTAGCCGAGGATCTAGCGATCCTTGACAACATCTCTAATGGGCGGATGGAACTTGGCGCAGGAATGGGTTACGCGACTCATGAATTCGAAGGTTTCAATATTCCGATAAGTCGCCGCGTCTCGCTCACCGAGGAGGCTCTGGAGATTCTGCAACTCGCTTGGAGTGGAGAACCTTTTAATTTCGACGGTAAGCGTTATCAATTATCGAATCTTCGAGTTACTCCGGACCCCGTTCAACCTGGAGGGCCTCCACTGTGGTTGGCAGCTACAAGTCCTGCTGGGGCACACAGAGCAGCAAAGTACAGGACGCACCTACTTCCGCAGGGTCCAAAACATCTGACTATCGACCCCTGGAAGGCAGCAGTTGGCGACATTAATGACCGGCGTGTCGGTCTGATAAGGGGCGTCTTTGTTACCGATGATCCAGAGCGAGAATGGGAACCCATCGCCGCTGCGGAAAAGTACCGAAGAGATGTCTACGTCGGACTCATCAAAGCCAGCACAGACCACAAATCTGAGGCAGCAGAAAGATCCGGGTCGAAGAGTCAGCGCACCCCAATACCGTTGAATCCTCTTATGTGGACAGTGGGTTCCGCCGACCATTGCATAGCTGAACTTGAGACGCTGATCATCGAACATGGGATAACCGACTTAGTAACTTGGGGAGGCCCCCCGGGTCTTCCGCCTTCGGTGATGAACGAGTCGCTCACCAGATTCGCCAACGAAGTTGTTCCCAATTTGCGTGAAAGGATAGAGCCCCGAACGAACACCGCCCCTAACTCCCAACCGGGTAGCTGTGGTCAGCCCGAGCCTTGATTAGTCATCCAGATACGGGCGTTTGCGTTGTTGCTTGAGTCGTCCCCGTCGGGCTTTGGCGTCCACCCTTTTTCTCTTCGCTGAGAGACTGGGCCGAGTGTCCTTCCGCGAAGTTGGGACTTGCAACCCTTGACGTATTTTTGTCGCCAATCTTTCTCGGGCTTCTTCTCGGTTGCGTTTCTGGGAGCGATGAGTATCAACACGAATCATTATGAGTTCGCCGAAACGTCCGCTGAGCATGCGGCGCTGTTCAGCCGTTCCGGCCGTTGAAGCACCTATGTCCCACCGTACTTCAGCTCGCGTTTGAGCACGATTAGCATGCTGTCCGCCAGGGCCACTTGAAGTTGAGAACTGCCACTCAAGTTCATGGCCTTCGATGACAAAGTCTTCTGTGACTTTGAGTTGAGGAAGCGCCATAGAACCATTGTGACAAAGAAAAAATAAAGAGACTTCCACTTTGTGGGCGGAAGTCTCTCATAAGCAATATTGCTTGGGTGTCTTTAGCAGGTGTGGCCTTGTGTGGACTTGGTGCAGGTCTCCGTTAGCTGTTCATCAGATACATACGCCTTGACAGTGCCGTCCCAATGAATGGAAGTGCGACATGAAGCGCATCTGTAGTTGCTTCGATATGACCGAGCCCGACCACTTGCGTGGTGTGGGTATTTCATTTTCATACTTTCTTTTGTTCAAATCTATTTTGTACCAGCAGCCTTGTTCTTCGCCAAAAGATTTTCTCGGTGCTAAATGTGTTCAATAGCCTGGCTCATTCACAGCGAGAAAATAATAAGAGTTGAAGAGGCGCCATTAGGATTGTGTTTCCTCGCACCGCAAAAGGCTCCAGACCTGTATGTCGTCAGCGAAAAAACTCGAAACTGAGACAAGCTTGTTGCCGTATTATCTGATCGTTTTTGGGATGGCCGCTGGGTTGGCAAGCGTTGTCACTCTGTTAGCTGAATTTCGAAACAACCTAGGATTTTCCGACTTTGCTATCGGGGCATCGGTGGCTGGCGGGCTCGGCGCAGGATTTGTAGCGGCATTAATGCTGGGTCCTCAAGCAGATCGAGGTCGGGCACCCTTAATGCTCCGATCAGGTCTCTTGTTGGGTCTGACGGCTCTTGTTGTTATGGCTATCGCCACAGAATTTTGGCAATTTATGCTGGGTCGAATTTTGATGGGTTTGGCGTTCGGGGTTGCCCAACCAGCAACTCGACGAACAGTTATTGTCGCTGATCCACAAAACCTTGGCCGCAACGTAGGCCGTTTAGGGGCATTTGATGTAGCCGGGTTTGTTGTCGGCCCAGCAGCAGCGGCAGCTCTTAACGCGATTGGTGGTTTCCGCACTCCTTTTTGGGCGATGGCGGTTTTCCTAGCGCTGCTAATACCTACTGCATGGAAGGCTCAAAGCGACACCGCTGAAAAAGACGTCACTCAACAAAGCCTTTCCGATTTAATAAAAAATCCGCAACTACTTGGCGCATGTTCAGTGGTGTCCGCTTATTTCGTGTTTATCGGGGCCTTCGAGTCGGTATGGATTCTGGATATGGACCACAGAGGTGCATCTCAATGGCAAATCGGCGCATCAGTGACCCTTATCGCTCTACCAATCGCAGTCTTAGCGCCATGGGGAGGAGGGCTCGCTCAGCGCTACGGATCCCGCAAATGGGCACTGGCAATGATCACTACGTGTTCAATTTTCAATGCTTTGTTTGGCCTGATACCAGGCCTTTTCGCGCTGATACTTCTCGCCATTGGCTGTGGGTTTGCTGAGGGCATCGGGTTCCCTTCAGGAACCATGCTGGTGTCAAGTTCGGTGCCTGAAAGCCGTCAAGCCGCGGCGCAAGGTCTCGCGAGCGCTATCGAGGTTGGCACCGCTGCCATAGCGGCTCTCGGCTTAGCTGCGGTGTACACCAGCGCCGGTCATACTGCCGCGTATCTCGTTGCTTCGGGAACAATGCTTGTTCTCTTAACCGTCGGGTGGAAACTCACCAATGGAATAGGTGGCCCTCAACCCAGAACTAGTGATTCCTTGAGTGAATAGGAGATAGCCGAGCTCGCGTTTTGAGATAACAGAAACGCCAGCAACAATGGTTCTATGTTCGACCCAAGTCACGTAATAACAACCACTGAAGATCTTCGTCGATTGGTTTCGCCTCCTCGGCCGGCTCAAGAAACCAAGGTGCTCTCGGAACTTGATAGACATTGTCGCAACTGGATAGAAAGAAGCCCATTCGTCGTAGTGTCGAGCGTTGATTCCGTCGGAAGGATGGACTTATCACCAAAAGGTGACCCTCCGGGATTCGTTCAAATTCTTGATGACAAGACATTGGCTATTCCTGATCGTCCTGGCAATCGTCGGCTCGACACATTGCACAACGTTTTGGAACAACCTCAAGTCGGTTTAATGTTTGTCGTTCCCGGAAGGGGCGAAGTCTTAAGGGTGGCTGGTACCGGTCGTATCGTTACCGACCCAGACCTTTTAGCCACGATGGCAGTTCGCGAACGTCTGCCGTTGTTAGCTCTTGTCGTAGAAATCGACGAGGTGATGTTTCATTGCGGAAAATCAATAATTAGATCCAAGTTGTGGTCTCCAGAAGCTTGGCCAAATATCAAAGGGCTAGCTAGCTACGCGGAGTGTCTCGATGACCAAACAACCTCTGACGAAACAGTGACTGAGATGGAAACCAGGTTCAGGTCGTGGCACGACGGCAACGAGCTCTACTAGTCACCCCGAAAGGCTAAAATCCAGGCTGCCAACCTGAAGCTGGATGACTAGCTGGTAACGCTCATACCGATCAGCAATGTCGCTACAAGTTCAGGGCGATACACAAATGGTGAGTGGTCTGTGTCCCATTCAATTGACTGTGTGGCGCGGGCAGCCATCTTTCGCTGACCAGCGACAGGCAACGCATTGTCGCGGCGACAAACCACATAGGTTGACGGTTTTTTTTGCCAAGCTAATTCTGAATCATCTTCAAACGGCTTAAAGCTCTGCGAACGTAACCGTTCCTGTGCCCACAAGAAATCGCTTTCATCGTGTTCGTTATAAAAGACCGCTTTTCCTAATTCCGGTTTGACGATGACCGTGCCATCAGACTGAAATTCCAAACATTCGTTGAGGCCCTCAGACCTGTACGGCATGGTGTCTTCGTTCTCCAAACCAAGAAACGCCGCGAGGTACACCAGATGCCCTACCCGGTCATGTGTGCCTGCTTCTGTGATCACTGTGCCCCCGCGAGAGTGGCCAAGCAAAATAGCTTTCTCTGTTCCGGGTAACCCATCGAGTACATCTCGCACGACAGCGTTGTCTTCGCTTTGATTCGCCCCGCCGGCTGCGTCTCCCACACTGGGCAGGTCTGGAGCAACCCAGTGAACGTCCGCCGCATCTAGGTAGGGGGTGACTCGATCCCAACACCATGCACCATGCCATGCGCCGTGGACGAGTACGACTGGTCTGTTCATAGTCACAACCTATTAAGAATTCCCTAGATGCGTCCATTCTCAGTAGCAGTTGCAGGCAAAGAAGCGCCCGACTCGGAAATCGAACTCACCTGAAGAACTGAATCTCGAAACTTTAGGAAAATCCAGCAGAAATAATTTCGTTTCTCTTGCGCTGTACTGCGAGACTTCATTCGTGAAAACATCACTCAGCCGCGTTCGAGAAGCTTTGAAACACGTTGCGGTGTCGAAGCGCCGACGAACCAAAACGTTAAAAGATTTTGGATCTAATTCAAATACGGCTCGGGTTGCGATCGCTGAGGCGATATCTACGCGCGGTGGCGAAGTTGCTGCTCGAAATCGCGCCGCCATAGTCGCAGCTAATTACTTGACGCTAGATCAAGAAGGGCAACGTCGCTTCTTCACCATTCTCTCCGAAGATTTCGGCGTCGATCGACCAGCGGTGGACAATTTGATAAAAGATTTGGGGGACGCTGCGGATAGAGGCCCTATCGAACGCAAGCTTCGGTCAGCCCTTGAAGCGGAAAGGGAACTACTCTTTCGTCGCTTTTTGAGTGTCGAGAACGGCTTAGCATTCGTTGTCGGTCTGCGAGCTGATCTTTTAGCTTTAAACGACGATACCTTCGCCGATCTGGACGAGGAACTGCGGCGCCTCCTTGATCGTTGGTTTGATGCCGGACTATTGACGTTGAGTCAAATCAGCTGGGACTCGCCTGCGTCGCTTTTAGAAAAGCTCGTCGAATATGAGGCTGTTCACGCTGTGACCAGTTGGGGGGACCTGAAGAACCGTCTCCGATCTGACCGCAGACTTTTCGCTTTTCAGCATCCTGGTCTACCTAATGACTTACTTATATTCGTCGAAGTAGCTCTGGTCTCTGGCCTCGCCAATAGTGTCGATGAGTTACTCAACACCAGCGCACCGATTATCGATTCGGATCAGGCTGATACAGCTATTTTCTATTCAATTTCGAATTGCCAAGATGGGCTTGCCGGTGTTCGTCTCGGCGATTTCTTGATCAAACGAGTGGTGACTGAACTATCTCGAGAGCAACCCGGGTTGAAACATTTCGCTACCTTGTCGCCAATACCGGGGTTCCGGCGCTGGCTAGAAAAGAAACTGGAGGCGCAAGAGCTTAGATATATCGAAGACACTGAAATCCAGGCACTTGAAACAGCACTTCAAAATCCTAAATGGACGCTCGACCAGGAGACTGTGACACAGCTACAAGTAACTTTGCCCAGGCTCGGAGCTCAGTATCTACTTTCAGAAAAACGCGGTCAACGTGCCATTGACCCTGTTGCCAATTTCCATCTCAGTAATGGAGCCCGCGTGGAGCGACTCATATTCGGAGCTAACCGGCAAGACATTGCCCAAGATCGTGCTCTGGGCATGATGGTTAACTACCGTTATGACCTTCCAAAGATTGAAGACCGCCATGACGAATACGTTCATGAAGGGATAATCGACGCTCACAGTGATGTCACTGGTTTACTGCCAACTCAGTCGGGGATTTAGACCGCTGACGCATCGGACCGTCGGGTGTTTAGTTTCTAAGTGACAGCGTCGCGATCAACCTCAGGAACGATCCTCGATCGAAGATGGCTGTGCAGCCACCATATTCATCTGTGAGAATCAGATAATGGCCGTGAAGATCGGATACCTCCTACCCACCCGCGAGAAGATTATGCAGGCGAGCCATTCGGTTCGACCAATGATCGACGCAGCGAAACGGGCAGTTGATCTTGGATTCGATTCAATTTGGGCTGGCGATTCGCTGCTCGCCCGCCCACGCCATGACCCAATCACTCTCCTCGCCGGGGTCGCTGGAGCAATACCTAACATCGACGTAGGTACTGCCGTACTGCTTCCCGCTCTTCGCAATCCGGTCGTTCTCGCCCAACAGCTTGCAACCGTGGACCAGATCTCCGAAGGCCGCCTAATTGTCGGCGCCGGGATAGCTCCTGACACTCCTGCCGTGCGTCATGAGTTCAATGCTGCTGGGGTTCCATTTGAGCGTCGGGTCGGAAGATACATGGAGGGCATAAGACTCTGTCAAGAATTGTGGAAAGGTGAACCGGTCTCCTGGGAGGGACGCTGGTCGGTCGATTCAGCGACACTCGCTCCAGTTCCGTATCGCGAAGGGGGGCCACCAATTTGGAGCGCCGCGACCGTTGAGACTGGAATCGAAAGAGCTGCCAAACATCTGGACGGTTGGTTCCCCATCGGGCCAGACGCAGCCACCTTTACTGCACAAAATGAACAGTTTCGAACGGCGGCAACTTTGGCAGGACGAAACCTTGAAGACCTCACCACCGCTATTTATTTGACAGTATCGATCATGGATGAAAGCTCTAGCGCTGAGGCTGCTATCGATACTTACCTCGAGAACTACTACAACGCCCCTGCCGCAGCGATGCGAAAGTTTCAGGCATGCAAAGGCGGCACTGAAGACCAAGTGATCGATTTCATTCGAGACTTTGTGGCTGGGGGTGCTCAACATCTGATTATCCGGTGCGTAGGAGATCACGACGCTATCCAACAAGTTCTTGCCAAACGTCGCGGCGAGCTCCTTAGCTAAACGGCGTCGCTACAAAGCACTTGTGCCTTGGCCACAGCCAGTCATGGCGACTCAGGTCAGCCATTCTTTGGCTGTCGCCTGTCTCGCCCTTTGCAGCATTTGCGCAATATTATTTCTCTATAGTATTTTATTGCACATGAATCATGTTCTGATTCTTTTATTTTGCGTTATAGCGCATCTTTTTTGCAAGCACTCTGCTGGCCGGATTCCGGATTGAGATAGAGTGGAGGAAAGAAGGGCTGCACGAACCTAGGTCTTTCTCACCTGGATGAACGAATAATTGGAGGTGCTAAACGTGAACGACAATTCGCGTCGCGTTTACGACTCAGTACTCGGCCTGCTTTCCGATGTTGACAACCCAACTCCGATGGTTCAACTGTCGCGTCTGGTTCCTTTTAAACACACCAAGGTGTACGCAAAGCTCGAGTGGTACAACCCCTTTGGTGCAGTCAAAGACAGGGTCGCCTGGAACATGGTGCGAGACGCCGAAGACTCCGGGCGAATTAGTTCATCCCAAAAGCTGGTGGAACCGACTTCAGGCAACACAGGTCTCGCCCTAGCTATGGTCTCCAACGCTAAGGGTTACGCTCTTACCACTCCCCTATCCAATCAAATTCCACTTGAGAAACGGACAGTCCTAAGGCTGGCGGGAGTAGACGTAGTTGAACTGGAAGATTCATTGTGCCCAGCGCCGGGGGCACCTGAAGGAGCGATAGCGAAGGCTAACGAGATCGCCAATCAACCCGAATTCGAGATGCTTAACCAATACGCGAACGGAAGTAACCCCGAGGCGCATTATCGAACAACCGGGCCCGAAGTGTGGCACCAGACTGCGGGACTTGTAACTCACTTCGTCGCAGGCTTAGGTACTTGTGGGACCATCAACGGTTCCGGACGTTTCCTGAAAGAACAGAATCCGGATGTCGCCATAATTGGTGTGTACCCACCTGCGGGTCATGATGTTCCCGGCGTCCGCAGCCTCGAGCAGTTGAGCCAAACCGAATTCTTCACACCAGACGAGTACGACGGCTTGACCGAAGTAGGCAACGAACTAGCTTTCGAAATGTGTCAGCGAATCAACCAAGAAGAAAGTCTTACAGCTGGACCAAGTTCAGGAATGGCCTTAGCAGGTGCCCTAGCAGCAATACCCGACGAACCCGGCAACGTCGTAGTGGTCATCTTCCCCGACAGTATCTTCAAATATTCGTCATCAGTCCTGAACAACGTGGCCGGACTAGGTGCGGCTCCACCATCCGGAACCAAACGCGAACAGTTATTGGATTCGATGATTGAAAATGCTCGAGCTAACCCGGACCTTGTCATGGATGTCGATGCCGCCCACAACTTTTGGCACGAAGAGCAACCCTTAGTAATTGATGTGCGCGAGCCTGGCGCTCACAGCCAACGACACATACCCGGCGCAATCAACATGCCCCTTGATGAGCTACCTGTCTTGGCAGAATTCCTTCCAGAAAAGCGTGATGCACCGTTGCTGAGCGTCTGCGAGCGGGGAAATCTTTCATTATCTGGCGTCTTGTTTCTCAAAAGTCTCGGCTACCAGAACGTCAGAAGCACCACAGGGGGCACAGAAGCCTGGGATGAACAGGGGTTTACCATCGCGTCAAACTGAAGTGACCTGGCCCAAAGGGACGAGTGTTGCCAGTCGAGATTCGGACAAGCGACGACTATCTCAGACAGGTCAGATTCGAGTTGTCTTTCATCACGTGTCTGAAAGAAATGGCAGTCGGTAAGCGCGAGCTGCCGTGTCATGAAACAAGTCGCGTTTCTCATCGGCTGAACAACTGGCTGCTATGAGTTTGAAGCTGTTCCATAACGGTACGTAGCCGGCGCCGCGTTTATCGACAGGGAAATTAGATTCAAACATGCATCTATCTGCCCCGAAAACCTCGATCGCATATTGAATTGGGTCAGCCCAGGCGTCCGCCAGTTCCAGAGAGCTTGCAGGGCGGTCACGTTTGTCCCAACGGAAACCCATCATCGGCATTCCGATACCGCCTAGTTTCAAAAAGACGTTGCCGCAAGACGCTATGTCGGCCATTTGGGCCTTCCAGAATTGAAGAATTTCTTCTCGTTGATTCTTGTACGGCCCAGTGCCCAATATCCCTCCTAAATGGTCCAGAACGATCGGGGTATCAGGACATGCGCGCGCTACGTCAACAATCTCAGGTAACTGGGGGTGATACACCATGACGTCATAGGTGTATCCCAAAGACCCAACACGACGAACCCCTTCGAGATACAACGGATCGTCCATCGCAGCGTTTTCGTACATCGCTAAGGGCGGATGATCATCTTGGGCTGTGATGTAGCGGACTCCGCGAAAGCGTCCCCGGCCAGCTATTTCGTGAGCCTCCAATACCTCTTCAACTGCAGCACCTAACGAAACATCGGCATTGCCTTGGATCGCCTTAATTTCAGCGCCGCCTGAAGTAGCGGTTGCTTCGGCTATCTCGGCAACAAACTCGATCTCTCCAACCGATTGAAGATGAGGTGGGCCATCTTTCCGGTACTCAGCATGACATTCGAGAAACACGGTGCCGACAATGTTGTGACCACTTCCAGTGTCTTTATGAAAGTCATCGATTGTGTACGGCCACCCTGTATGACCTTCATCGAGCCACAAGTGATGGTGGGGGTCCAGAATCGGGAGATCGGGTTCGACAACCTCTTCAACTACCGTCGAAATCCACTCTGCGTGTTCCGTACCTGGCATGTCTTGTGCCATAGCGATACCTCCGTTTGCATGAGTTAACCAGCTTCATTGGAAGCGATCCGGAAATGAGAGGCGATCTTTGAAGGTTTGATGCCACCTTGGGCTTTTCCCGATGGCATGCGGTAGCGAAAGCTACCCAGCAGATAGTCCCCCATCCACCACAAACTCAGCCCCCGTGCAGTAGCTACTTTCGTGTGACGCCAACCACAGCACCAACTCAGCGACCTCGTCGGGTTCTGCGCTTCGACCCATCGGCACCAAAGACTCAACGCTGGGTTGAAGATTGTCGGGGAATTGGTCGAGCATTGCTGTCTCGATCAAGCCGGGGTGCACAGAGTTGACTCTGATGTTGTGACGTGCGAGCTCGTGGGCAGCAGACTTCGTCATACCTCTTACCGCCCATTTGCTAACAGAATAAGAGAATTGGAATCCGACGCCTTGGAGGCCCGCCACGGAAGAAATGTTGACGATCGAACCGCTTTGCTGCTTCTTCATCTCATCGGCTACGGCCTGCATCCCCAAGAAGACACCTGTGCAGTTCACCTCCATGACGCGTTCGAAATCCTCCCTGGAAGATCGAGTAAGACGGTCAAACAAGAGAATCCCTGCGTTGTTGACGAGAATATCTATGGATTTACGCTGATCTACTAACCCACCAACAACTGCCGCCCAGTTCTCTTCATTTGTTACATCCAGATGATTGAAAGTGCCTGAATCGCCAAGCTCTTCGGCGAGGGCTTGCCCTTCGCTATCTAATACATCTGCTATCACCACGAAGGCTCCCTCTTCGGCAAAGCGTCGAGCTTCTGCTGCTCCTTGCCCTCGTGCGCCTCCGGTAATGATTGCTGTGCAGTCTTTTAATCTTTCTCCCATATCTCCAGTATTGATCGAAAACGCAGGTGACACCATCGGGGTTATCTATCTACCTCTGAGGGACGTCTTCAATTGTTGTGGGAGTGAACAGAGTTACGAGAAGTTTGTTCTTCTTGTTAGCTGCCCCGGATGTCGGTGACGAGTTCTTGTAATTCCGATAGATGGTGATCGTAAACACTTCGGGGAGTGGCGCCGTACTTATTGCACAGAACGGCTGCCGCGGCGGTCGCGATGGCGTGTTGTGCGCCGTTGCCCATGAATTTCGTGACAGAACCAGCTACGTGAGTGACACTGATGTGTTTACCAGCCATCATGACGTTGTCGAGGTCAGATGCATACAGGCATCGGAACGGAACATCAAACGGTTCGTCGTCGCGGGTGTCCCAGGTCCAGCTCTTGAGTCGGAAGTCGTAATCCTCATGGATTGGATGATGCAAGCAGAACGCTCCGGAGTTTTGTAGGACTGCATCTGGGAAATCGACGTGGTTGCGGATGTCGGTCTCTGTCAGGACATGGTCGCCGATGTAGCGGCGGAACTCGCCCTGGCCTGCGACGTGGGCAACCCACTCAAACTCTAGGTTGGCCCAGTTCTCGGGTTCCATTGCCTTGACGTTTGACATCGTTCCGTAGATCGCTTGCAAAAGATGGTCACGGATGTGTTCACCTTCTGTATAAGGGTCACACCACTGACCATATTCCCAGTAGTGAGTTAGCCGGCGCGCGGGGTTGGCGAAGCTGTCGTCAGCTGACGGGCGGAACGTCTCGACCACCGGTCCGTCTCCGTTATCGGTTCCCGGTTCGATGGCTTGTCCTCCGAGGTCCGCGAAGTCCTTGGCCACTTCGGTTGCCCACGGCACTTCAGGGAAGTCGACGGGTTCGTCGGCCATGCGGGTTCTAAAGAACACGGTGTCGCCGTGACGTTGATCTAAACGTTCGGGTGGTGCAAGGCTCTCACCGAACTCTGCAGCTGATTCGACTCCGAACATCGTCGGAATGCCGGCAAGAACCCCGAGGATCGCTGTTCCAGTGCAGTCAATGAACTGTGAAGCAGTGATACGGATCTCGCGTCCGCTGACGGCCTCGCGGGCATCGATGGATTCGATGACTCGACCGTTCAACGCTATATCGAAAACTTGGTGATGTAGGTAGATCGTCGCGTTCTGGTCAGCTTCGAGTAGCTGACCTACTTGGAGATCGCCATCAGGTTTCCGCGCGATGGCCTCAGCAACGAGAGACCCTTTCTCACCGCGGGGGCCTATCCCTATCTCGATGCTCGCGTTGCCACCGAGTACTGGCCGGTTCTGAACCACCGCTACTCGAAGCCCGAGGCGGGCTGCTGCTAGCGCCCCGACAGAGCCAGTGACTCCTCCTCCGACAAAAACCACATCGAAGGGGCCTTCCTCGGAAGGTTGGTCGGGAAGGCCACGCAATGCGCGACGCCACGCACGCGCGTCAGGGCCAGCTCCATCGACGGGTTGTTGACCGTTACACGAAAGGTAGATCGCGTCGCAGCGTGCATCAAAGCCGGTTAGGTCGTGGAGGGTGACAGTCATTGGGCCAGCGTCAAGGTCAAC
>PVBE011210241.1_pt1 | contig 31871 bp, 24 predicted proteins | sample 1631181 | NCBI WGS metagenome assembly PVBE01 (sample SAMN08397723, study PRJNA350692) | Marine metagenome, whole genome shotgun sequencing project. | isolation source: water | place: Pacific Ocean | collected 2012-04
CTATTTGTGCTACTTCATCAGCGACCGATTCAACTTTTGCGGGGGTTCGTGCGGCAAGAACGACTTTAGCTCCTTCTTTACTGCAAGCTAATGCGGCATCTCTCCCCATACCTGGGCCGATACCAGAAATTATCGCAACTTGGCCATCGAGCAACCCCAAAATACACCGTCCCTTTCTCCTTACCCTGAGTACGACCACCGTAGCATCGAAATTATGTTTGGTATGGGGGCAGGCCTTCCATTTTTCGAAGAAGGTTGATTCGCTCTGATAGCGGAGGGTGCGTATTGAACATATCGTTTATTTTTTTCCCCTTGTGCCCTTTCACGTGGTCATCTGGAGATTCAATCCATAAATGACTAGTTGCATGTGAGGTCTTACGGACAACTGTAACGTCCTGATCGAGTTTCTCTAGAGCCAGTCGTATCCCAGAAGGGTTTCGCGTTAACTCTACTGCTGTTGCATCAGCGAGTTCTTCTCTGCTTCGGCTCACTGCTGCTTTTAACAAGCCGGCACCAATCGGCGCTAGAACAGTTACGAAAATGAAGGCGAACAAAATAATAATCGCTTGGGGTCCACCTCCCCGGTTGTTGTTGCTTCGGCTTCTTCCCCCCAGTCCTCCAAAGAATGCTATTCGCCAAAACAAGTCAGCGATGATAGCTATAGCTCCCGCCGTTGCTGCTGCAACAGTCATCACCCGAATGTCGTAATTTCTGATATGAGCCATTTCATGGGCGATGACACCCTGCAGTTCGTTCCTATCTAACTTTTCGAGAAGCCCTGTGGTAGCAGCAATAGCCGCATTTTCCGGATCTCTGCCAGTGGCGAAGGCATTTGGTGCAGGGTCAACAACTATATAGACGTCGGGCTTTGGAAGTCCTGAAGCGAGGGCCATTTCCTCGACGAGATTATGCAATTGAGCGTATTCATCTCGATCTGCAGGAATTGCACCGGTAGCTCGTAAAGCCAAGCTCGCTGATTTTCGGTATTGGAAGAATGTTAAGGCTCCTGAGAACAGCAGGGCGAAAATCCCGAAACCTAAAAACCCTGTCAGTGCAAGACCTGCGACAAAGGAAACGATGAAAACTAGAAGGAAGCTTGCTAGTAGAAGCCATCTAGTAGACCGCTTGTTCTTTTTTTGGAGTTCTCGAAAGTCTGTACTCATACGTTCACATTATGCACCGAACTGAGCTATGTTGCAGACGTGGAACAAAAGAAGATAATTATTGATACAGATCCAGGGCATGATGATGCGATTGCAATACTCCTCGCGCTAGCATCTCCAGAGCTCGAAGTTATTGGAATCACGTGTGTAGCAGGCAATGCGCCGCTGCACTTGACCGAAGTAAATGCTCTTCGAATCTGTGAGCTCGCAGGGAGGAAGGACGTTAAGGTCTTTTCCGGTTGTGACAGACCTATGGTGAGAAAATTAGTCACTGCAGAAGAGGTGCATGGCGAAACTGGCTTAGATGGCCCAGATTGGGAAGAGCCCAATATGGAGTTACAGCCCCAGCATGCAGTGGACTGGCTTGTAGAGACTCTACTCGATGCGGAAGACCAATCTATCACGATCTGTCCGGTTGGGCCTTTGACAAATATTGGAATGGCACTAGTGAGGGAACCAGCTATTGCATCAAAGATTCAAGCGATAGTCACCATGGGTGGTGGATATTTTGTGGGCGGTAATGTTACCCCAGCTGCAGAATTTAACATTTTTGTCGATCCTCATGCAGCGGACGTTGTATACCGGTCCGGGATTCCGATCGTAGCGATGCCATTGGATGTCACCCACAAGGCCCTAATGACCAAAGAATGGATTAACACTCTTTCAGAGTTAGGGACCGAAGTTGGGATTAAATCCGCGCAAATGCTTACATTCTATAACAGATTTGATTTAGCACGATACGGAATGGCAGGTAGCCCAGTGCATGACCCTGCCACAATTGCTTACCTCATTGAACCAGATCTGTATACCGGTAAAGACGTTTATGTAGAAATTGAAACACGAAGCAGATTGACAATGGGAATGACAGTTGTTGATTACTGGGGGGCAAGACGGAAAGACCCTAACTGCCATTGGGTTTCAGAAGTTGATGATGCTGGTTTCTTTAGGTTGATGTACGACAGGCTTGCCACACTATAAATTCCTATCTGCGTTGGCATGACCCACAAAATGTTGTTCCGCGATTATCAATAACAGTTTTTCGAAGTGGTTCTCCGCAATTGAAGCAAGGTTCGTCCCACCGTCCATAACAAGTAAGAAAATACTGGTTCGTGCCTTCTTGTCCTTCTGCATTTACGTAATCACGTAAAGTAGTTCCGCCATTTTTAACAGCTACAGAAAGAACATGCCGGATGCTTTCATGGAGATCTTTTGCTTGTGTCTTCGTTAATTTTCGTACTCCTGGGTAAATACCAGCTCTGAAACATGCTTCATCAGCATAGATGTTTCCCACTCCGGCAACTGGTTTTTGGCTTAGTAGCTGGGTCTTTATCCTGCGGTTGCTTTTTTTTACCGCAGCGTACAATTGCTCGGGAGTGAATTCTTCCGATAACGGCTCTGGTCCCAGTATCGCTAAAGTCCCTTCATAACAATTTGCATCAACGACGCGGATACGGCCGAACCTACGAACATCCCGAAATCCAAGAATGCGCTGATCGTCCATTTCCCACCATGCACGTAAATACGGGTCAGTGGGAGTCTCAATAGGGAAGAGCTGGCCAGTCATTCCTAAGTGGATCACCATCTCTCTTCCGTCATCTAATCCCAGCAAAAGGTATTTCCCGCGCCGATTGACATATTCAATTTTCATCCCGATTGTTTCTATTGCCGGAGAGAATTTTGCCGATGGGTAATTCCCTGCAGACATAATTTGACGTCCGACTAGCCATGGTTCAAGTTGTTGACGGATTGATTCAACTTCAGGTAGTTCTGGCATCGCCTACAGTATTCTTTCTGCATTGCCTGTGCACAAATTGGATGGTTGACGATCAGATTAAACTGAGAGCTTCTAGTGCCGGCGCATCATTGCGGACGCGATTACCTCTAAACCGTTGGCGAACTTCTTGTTCTCCGTCAGGGCAGTGGGTTACGAAAGGACACCACGCACACAGTGGTCCAGTGGTTGCAGGGAATATGTTGGAATTACACGCAACGTTGAGTTGATTCCATGTGTTTTTGAGTCTTTCGAGTGGTTCTTTGAGGGTTTCTTCGGAGACTTCTGTTTCTATAGTTTCCTGACCTAAGAACAACAGACGAGCTTTACTAGGTAATTCTCCGTCTGCTTCGCGAATAGCTGCGGCATACAGAAGAACCTGACGTATTTTGTCTCCCGCAAATCTTTTCTTTGGAGCTTTCCCCGATTTGTAATCTGCGACTATTACCGCCTGCTCTTCTTTATCTATCCGGTCGACTACACCTCGAAAGGGAACGCCTTCTAGCTCGACGCGGAGGTCTCGTTCTGTGTCCTGAACTTCCACTTCACTAGGATTTTCTAGCTTCCAGAGTCCTTCAATGGCATTCCAACTCTTCCATTTAAAATTACGGACTCCATCATCTCCTAGTGTTAGAGCTAAGAAATCGGCATCGTTTTCAATCTTCGGCCAAATGATTCCAGCTAGTTCTTTCGCTCTTTCTTCCGTTCTTTTCTGAGGTGGTTCTTGCATGAGAAACTCTAGAACTTCATGGGCAAAAGTTCCCACAAGCGCCGCTTCTCCAGGAGGGTCAGGGAGGCGATCCACATAGCGGAATTTCCACTTCATAGCGCATTGATCAAATAAGCTCGAACTTGATGGAGAAAGATACGGAGGGAGGTTCTCGCTCATTGTTTCAGCCCCATTATTCATTCCTTATGTTTATCAGATAGGTGTGCCAAAGGTTACAAAAGAAAAACTTTCAGTCTTTCTTCGCTCTTACAGGCCTAAGGAAGTATTTGTTTTCCATTTAGTCCACTAGCGTAAGGATTGAAACGAACTAAATCAGAATTAACTCAAATGACATTCGCAGCAATTAATAGTGACACATACAATCTTGTTCTATTCCTTCATTTATTTTCAGTCATTCTTGGAACGGGGTCGGCTTTTTTCGCTCAAGTCGTAACGTCGAAATATAAGAAATCAGCTGATGACCCTCAAGTTACTTTAACGACCTTGGGGACTTTGATGGCGCCTTCGCTTCTCCTCAGTGGAGTATTCGGTGGAGCTCTTGTAGGAATGTCAGATGACGTCTACGACTTCTCACAGCTTTGGCTTACCTTCGCTGGGATCTTTTGGCTAACTTCGCTTGCTGCGGCAACGATTTTGTATAAACCACCGTTTCTCACTCTTCCCGACTTGCAGAAGTACCACCCGTTTCTGACAGCAGTTCTGCACTTGTCGCTAACAGTTATGCTTATCGTGATGGTGTGGAAGCCCGGTTATTAACAATCAGTTGTTAGACATCCAAAGCATCTCTGTCGAAAAGGGCGCTTTCTTTGAGCACAAAAGCTCTTCTTTTGGAAACATCTGACCCCATCAAGGTCTCGAACATGGTTGTTGCTAACTTGGCCTGTTTAGCATCATCCATCGTAAGGCGTTTAAGAATTCGCGTCTCAGGGTTGAGCGTTGTTTCCGCCAGCTCATCAACGTCCATTTCCCCGAGGCCCTTAAATCGAACCCATTTGTCGAGGGGAATTTTCTTCTTCTTTGCTATGGAGTCCTTCTCAGTGTCACTAAATGCGTAATAGGTTTCTCCACGCCACTTCGATGAATACAAGGGGGGGAGAGCTGCAAAGACTCGCCCTTGCTCTAATAATGGACGCATGTAATGAAAGATGAGAGTTAATAGAAGGCAGCGGATATGGCTTCCGTCAACATCAGCGTCACACAGAATAATTATTCTTCCATACCGGACGTCTTCTATTTTGAAATCTTTGCCGCTTCCCGCTCCAATAGCTGTAATGAGTGCTTGGGCTTCAGCATTGTCTATCACTTGCTTCATGGTGGCTTTGCCCGCATTAACGACCTTGCCTCTGAGGGGAAGAATAGCCATATACTCGGCATCTCTTCCTGCCTTCGCAGGGCCTGCTGCTGAATCGCCCTCTACGATAAGGAGTTCACTTTGTTCTCCGTGAGATCGACAGTCGGCAAGCTTGTCTGGCATGCCAGTACTACCTAAACTGGCGGCTTTCCGTTTTGCATCTAGGACCTCTTTTGATGCGACTCTATTTAAAACAGCATTTGATATCTTGTCACGGACAGCGTTGATATGTGTTTTTTTGCCGTTGCCATCGAACCAATCAGACAAACTTTGTTTGACAATTTCGTATACGATTCCCTGTATCGCAGGCGTACCGAGCTCTTGTTTAGTCTGACCGCGAAATTGCGGCTCAGGGAATGTGACTTTGAGCCCAGCTATCAGGCCTTCTTGAACATCATCTTTAGATGCTCGGTCATTCCCCGATTTCGCCAATTTCGCTAATTTTTTAGATCCGGCTAGCAAGACGTCGTTCACAGCGCGTGTCATAGCTCTTTCTAAACCAGAGAGATGAGTGCCACCTTCAGATGTAGGAATGGTGTTAACGAATGAGACAATCTTGCTTTCATATCCTTCAACCCAGCGAAATGCTACTTCAACTGTGCATTCTCTCTCCACTAGATTCATTTTCCCATCGACTGGAACCTTTTCCTCAAAATTGTCAATTCCACTTATTTTAATGATGTCCGAAACTGGTGAGCTTTGACTTAACGATTCAACAAGGTCTGAAAGCCCTCCTCTGCTGACGTACTCGAATGGTTCGTTTTTGTTCCCGTTTCGTTTGTCTTCTACACGTACTTTCAAGCCAGGGACTATAAAGCATGTTCGAGCTACACGTTCGCAAACTAGATCGAAGTCTATTTGGGCTTCAGAGTCAAAGATTTCCATATCTGGCCAAAAGCGAATACGGGAGCCTGTTTTTTTAGTCTTCTTGGGCTTGGCTAAAGTGTGGCTAGCACGGAATTTGCCATTTGAATTGTATTGACCTGCAACGCGATCTTGGAAGCATAAACGATGGGTGTTCCCTGTACGGTCGACTTCTGCAACCAACTTTGAAGAAAGCGCATTGACGACTGATGCGCCTACTCCATGAAGGCCTCCAGAGGCAGAATATGCTCCTCCTCCGAATTTTCCTCCAGCATGAAGCTCTGTAAGGACCACTTCGAGTGCTGAGACGTTACGCTTTTTATGTTTCCCGACAGGGATACCTCGCCCATTGTCTTGGACTTCCATTGACCCGTCACGGTGAAGGAAGACATCTACTTTGTCGCAGTGCCCAGCTGCTGCTTCATCTACTGCATTGTCTATTAGCTCCCAGAGCAGATGCATCAGTCCATCGCTTCCAGTTCCCCCAATGTACATTCCGGGTCTTTTCCTGACAGCTTCTAATCCTTCGAGTGTTTGGATAGCATCAGCATCGTATTTGACTTTATTTTTGTTTGTTGTAGTAGCTGTTGTCATGGGTGTCTAAAGTCCTTTGGAAGATTGGGATAATTGCATGACAATTCTCACCATCGCGCTGGCCCTACATCAAGGATTCGCCGGCTTGTTTTTGAACTAACAAGGTCACGTTTCGTAGGTTCTAATGGGAGGTCGATAGGAACTGGATCAGCTTTTTTAGGATCTTCGTCCGTGGCCATGACTGCTAATACAACATCTGGCCCTACTACTTTCGCCAAAGAGATTGATTTTTCCTTTGTGAATTTCGTTATACGTATTCCTGTTCCTCCTCTACCTTTGGTCGTGAGTTCCTCAAATGGTGTGGCTTTTGCGCTTCCAGTGTCGGTGATCGTTATTACTGCCCCGTCTCCTAAAGCAGCGCCAGCTCCAACAACCTTCACTCCATCTCGGAGTTTCATGCCAATGACGCCCGCAGCGTTTCTTCCTTGAACGCTAATATTATCTACAGATGTCCGGAGTGTTTGTGCGTCGGAAGCAACGAGTATGATGTCGACTCCGTCTGGGCAGGGGAAGGCGGCAGCAAGCTTATCGTTGGGTTTAAGTTTGATCACTGGCTTTCCATTTGCTGTCCCAGATAGTTCTTCTGGCGAAATTCGTTTTGCAACACCGTTCGTTGTTACTAGGACTAAGTTTTCCTCTCCCGGTGAGATAGCAGTTAGAACTTGTTCACCTTTCCCAGTTGCAAACACTTTTGTGGTCGAAAGTCCTCGGCTGCGCCCTTTAACTTCACCTAGCTCAACAGATCGAATGTTAAGTGCTCGGCCTTCAGTGGTTATCGCGAATACAGGACTATGTGTGCTACTTAGCGAGGAAGACACTAATACGTCATGCTGACCTGGTGTAGTTCGCTTACTTCCCTCTATAGGGGTCCTACCAATCTTTCCGGAAGTTGACAATGTAACTATGCACGCTTCGTCAGGGATTTCTTTTTCATCTACAAGCGGAACATCATCGAATGTTGGTATATCTGCTAGCGGTATAATTTCAGTTCTTCTGTCGACACCATAAATGTCAACAATTTCCTTGAGTTCTTTCAAGACGGTGGTTCGTTGACGTTGCTCGGATCCAAGAATCTTCTTGTACTCAGAGATACGCCCTTTCAGTTCATCTTGTTCGTCAAGGATTTTTTGCATTTCTAGAGCGGTTAACCGTCTGAGCTGCATATCGAGGATATGAGTAGCTTGAATTTCAGAGAGTTTAAGTTCTTTCCGAAGCGCTGCTTTTGCTTCCTCTGCATCCTCTGAACCGCGAATAATCGCTACGACACGGTCAATATTGTCAAGAGCGACAATCAACCCCTTGACAATATGAAGTCGTTCTTGCGCTCTGTCAAGACGGAATTGCGTTCTACGAACGACGACGTTTAATCGGTGATCTACGTAGTGTTTACAGAGATCGTACACTCCCAAGGTTTCTGGAATTCCATCTACAAGTACAACGTTGTTAATTCCGAACGATTCTTCAAGCGGTGTTTGTTTGAATAGTTCGCCCAAAACAGCTTCGGGATTGACATTCGCTTTAAGGGTTATGAGTATACGCAAGCCGGATTTTCTGTCAGAGAGGTTTTTCGCGTCCACGATCCCTTCGAGTTTCTCTGAAACGACTAGTTCGTTGATGCGTTTGACTGCTTTTTCTGGCCCCACCATATATGGGAGTTCTGTTACGACAATTCCTTGTCGTGAACGTGTGATCTTCTCGAATTCGTATTTTGCCCTGATGCGAAAACTTCCCCTGCCAGTTTTGTATGCTTCTTGCAGGTCATCGTCGATAATGATTCCACCTGAAGGGAAATCAGGTCCTGGGAGTAGGTTTTGGAGTTCCTTAATTGTTGGCTTTGGCCGGCGTTTCTTCATAACAAGTTCAATAGCGGCGTAGACTTCGCGTAAGTTATGTGTCGGCATATTTGTTGCCATTCCGACGGCTATTCCGGTGGTTCCATTGACTAATAGGTTCGGCATCAGTCCTGGCAGGCAGATGGGTTCAGTGCTTTCTCCATCGTAAGTTGGTCGAAAGTCCACAGTATCTTCTTCGATTTCTCTAACCATTTCCATAGCGGCATCAGTCAATCGACATTCGGTGTATCTCGAGGCAGCCGGAGGGTCATCAAGAGATCCGAAATTCCCATGAGGGTCAACTAGGGTCACCATGCGGGAGAATTCTTGCCCCATACGAACTAACGCTTCGTAGATAGCCATATCCCCATGTGGATGATATTTCCCCATCGTATCTCCAACGACTCGAGCGCATTTCCTGTGAGGGTTTGTTGGTCTGAGGCCCATCCCAAGCATTGAATACAGAATGCGCCTTTGAACTGGTTTCAAACCATCTCGAATATCGGGTATAGCTCGGGCTGTAATGACCGATAAGGAGTAGGCAAGAAATGATTCAGACATTTCTGCCGCCACAGGAACTTCGCGTATTTCCCGAGCAAACGGTTGTAACTGTAGCTGTTCTTGACGGGCCATTATGTCCCTTTCGTTAATGTGTCTAATAAATCAGAAGATGTAGGGTGGGGCACAAGAATCGTAGTGCTGCACCTTATTTAGAAAATAATCGATCTATCCGGAGATTATGTGGCAATCCCGTAGAAGCTCTGTTTTGTAGAACGAATTCTCATTTGCCGGACTCTTAAAAACAATGAGAATTTAACGGCCGTTTACCTTTTTGGGAGAGAAATAAGTTATTTCATCCTCATGAAAAAGAATACGATTGACTGCTTCGACACCTTGCATGAGTGAATGATCTTGATTTGAGACTTCGTACTTCCACCCTCCGAAACGGCCGCGTGAGTAGATGCCCATGGATCGGAGGTTGGGTTCAATACTTTCTAGCAGCTCATCTCGTCCAAGGAATGGGGTTGGGTATCCATAGGGAAGGAACGTTTTCCAGCGACTAATGATTTGGTCAGAGCTATCGATTAGTCCCACTCTTTTCAAGCCTCTGATAGTTTCTTCCATTACTTTCGAATGTTCCACTGGTTTCTTTGCCGATTCTGAAATTTCACAAAGCAATGACCATTGTTTCCCTGGTGAGGGAACATTTGCTGGCGCGTAGTTTGAAAAGACGGTCACTCTGTAGAAAGGAACATCGATCTCTGGGTAATACATCCAGCACTTTTGTGTTAGCTCTTCTGGTGGGTTTCCTTTCAAGCCAATTCCTATCACATGTGTGCTTGACCATTGGAAAGCTTCACTTTTACCTTCGAACATAGTGTTATCTGTTAGTAACTTAAGAAGTTCATTCATGGGAACCGTTGAGATAACAGCGTCGTAGTCGTATTCTTCGCCATTGCTGCAATAGATTGTTTTTTGATGAGGGTTGATTGAAGTGACAGTCGTTGAGGCTTTGAGATTTTCGTTTGGCAGCCTTGAGGCAAGCGCAGACCATATCCTTCCCGTTCCACCGGAAGCAGGAAAGCGGAAAGTGGAGTTTGGGCCCCAACCTACGTCATCAGTCTGAGATTCAGTATTTCGTATTAGTCGTTGAAGATTGCTTGTAGCAACACGGTCGCCAACCCATTCTGCTGATAGGTCATGTGGGGGGAAGGCCCACACCTTGTAATTGTAAGGACGCATAAAAACGTCTGCGATTCCTTCGCCGAGTGAAGAGGTAATCCAATCATCAAATGTCTCGATTTCCTTTTCCGGAGGGTTCTCTTGCAAGTCGATTATCCCATCGATACATTTTTGTCGGTCTTTCTCCGGGAGACGCCAGAGGTTGTTCTGAAAGGGGTAGGGGATCCACCTATCGTGAGTCCATATCCATGCTTCTCGAACATGGGTGAACCAGTCATCTTCGAGAAGGTCATCCAGTAAGGCATCAAAGTATTCGTAATGGGAGAAAAGGACATGGCCCCCTAAGTCCCAAAGGAAACCTTGGTTGTCAATAGCAGTTGAAGCTAATCCGCCAAATTGCCCTGACCTTTCTAGCAACATCCAATTTTTATTCTCAAGTTCGTTGAGTCTGTGCGCAGCACCTAAACCCGTTGGGCCACCTCCAATAATTACTATCCGCGGCTCAGTCATGTGAAAGACCTAGAAATACGGGCGAGCTGAACGAGCGATTTCATAGCATTTGTAAATGCTGAGAGATCATTCAATGAAGCGATACCGTGAGTTCGCGGTGCAAATGGGACAGGGAGTTCGCTGACAGCAGCTCCCGTTTTGGCAAGTGCTCCACTAATTGCAATATTAGGGGCAAAAGTATCATGGGGAATATGAGAAACGATAGGGGCTAAAATATTCGAACGTATTAGCCTGTATGGAATATTCACGTCTTTTATGTGGGAATTGTAAAGTAGCCTTGTGGCGTATTTCGCAGTTCGGCTGATGAAGCGTCGAACGAAAGATTGCTCACGCCCGATTCGGAAACCGAGCACTGCTTCCTTTTGGTGCCTAGCATTCCAGAAGGTATGAAAAACCTCAGCCGGCAATTCATTATCGCTGTCAACCTGAAAGACCCATTCAGCTATCTCTACAGCTCGGGTATACCCACGAAGTATCGTTGGGCCGTGTCCTTCATTTCTTTTGTGAATTATCTGTATCGACTTCTCTTGGGGCAGCTCTGAAAGAACTCTTTCGGTTTCGTCTCCTGATCCGTCGTTGAGAATGATGAGTATATAACGGATCTCAAGATCGGTGAGTTCCCGAGTCCAGGATTCGATGCAGCTCTTGATGTTCTTCTCTTCGTTGTATACGGGGATCACAACGGCCAGATCGGCGAAGTCATTTCCCAATTCGCTTATCCTGCTTTCTTCTTCGAGATTCTGAGTTTGCGTTAATTGTGCAGCATTCTGGTGTGCATTCCCAAGGAGTTCCGATTTCAACTTCTGGGTCTTTCCCCTCGAGAACCTCTTCAATAAGTTCTCGGATCATCGCGACAAATGTTTTATGCAGTCCAACCGTAGGCACTCGGACCATTTGTATACCTTTCCTTTTAGCATGACTAGCTGCTTGTGTATCGAGATCAAATTGCACTTCCATATGGTCGGAAAGAAAACCTATTGGAATAACTATTATAGTTTGCTGATTTTTTGTATCCATTGTGTCGATGTAGTCGGTTATATCAGGTTCAAGCCATGGGACTGTCGGAGGTCCACTTCTGCTTTGGAATACAAGATCCCATGGGAGGTCCGGAGCGACTCGTTGACTCATCTCCTTCGCTATAGTTTCCAATTGGGAGGTATATGGGCTTGTCTTTGCCCAAGCTTTAGGTATGGAGTGGGCGGAGAAAAGAAGTTTCCCTCCCGCTCGGGCATGCGGAGTAAGGGTTGATAAGGTTTTTTCAATTTGGCTTTCGACTGCCGAAAGGTGTTTCGGATGATTCCAGAAGAGCCTGATTTTATCGATTGTGAGATTATCAACTTGGGTATTTTCGATAGCTTTGTCAATATCTTCTTGGTATTGGCGGCAACCTGAATATGAACCGAATGCGCTTGTCACAAAAGTTAGAACTCTGCGATGTCCGTCTTTTACTATTTGGTTAACTGTGTCCTGAAGGAATGGTTTCCAGTTGCGGTTTCCGAAATAGATGGGAAGTTCTAACTTGTGATGGTTTAGCTCTTTAGCAAGGGCATCAATCAAATCCCGGTTCTGTTGATTGATTGGGCTTGCTCCGCCAAATAAGTCATATTGGGCTTGCACTTCACGTATGCGTTCAAGAGGCACTGCTTTGCCAGAGGTAACATTTTTCAGAAATGGGATAACGTCCTTTTCTGATTCTGGCCCTCCAAAGGAAAGCAATAGAATTGCTTCGTACTTAGGCATTTTTTCCTTTCTGGCATGAGGGGCAAAACCAAATGGACCTACCTGCCAAAGTACTTTGAGTAATGTGTGCATTGCATCGCCTGCAGGGCAATCCACCCCTTTTGTAGGCGTACTGAGCGTTTTCTTTAAGCGTTTTCTGCGTGACACGACCACCATGATCATGGGGTGTCACGGTTACAATCCTATTCCAAGTTTTTCCTTTACGGAGAAGCACAACTGCAGTATCCCAGATTTCTGCAGCTTCTGTTTCTGTAATTTCTTTCCCTGAAGTCCCAGGATGTATCCCAGTCAAGAAGAGTATTTCTGAACGGTAGACGTTCCCGATTCCTGCAATAATGTCTTGTTTGAGAAGAGCAGACCCTAATGGCAATGATGTTCGAAGAATTTTTTCACAGAATTGCTTCTTTCCGCGTTTACCGAGCCTTAGCGGATCTGGTCCTAATTTCGAAACCTGATACTCCCAATCATCTTCATTGATAATCGAGCATGTTTGGGGTCCGGTTAGTTGCCAAGCCGTTGAATCGGTTTCAAGGCGAAGTCTGATCGTTTCCGACGGTTGTTGCCCAATGTCGAACTTCCGGAACTTTCCAATTAGCCCTAGATGAATGTGGAGGATCTCTCCATTGTCCCACCAGCAGAATAGATGCTTTCCCCATGCTTCGCTCCGCAGCAAGCAGCATCCATTGATAAGTGAAGCCCCATTGGAAAAGCGACCTTGAGGGGAGAATGCACGCACGGGGCCGCCGCAAAGGTCGTCCTCTAGGTCTTTAGCTAACCGATGAATTGTGTGTCCTTCTGGCACAAGTCAAACGGTAGCGCCAGGTTTAATGAGATGTCTACAGATAGAGAGAATCTATATTTGCGAATGGGCTAGTTCTTCGGCTACCACAGAATAATGGGGAAACAGCCTCGGGATTCATATCAGCGCTCCATGCGCCGTAACCAACCACTTGTAATAGTGGCTTTGCTTGCATGCTCAATTCTACTTTTGCTGTCTTCTTCGTCCGGCGCACTCATTCAATCTAGCTCTCCTCCGTGGAGTGACTTAGAGGAAGCCTTATTGGAATTGACAGAAGCAGAAACTGAACTTGAAGTTTCAGAGAGAAAATTAGAAGAAAAAGAACGGGAGTTGACTGATCTTTTGCGAGTGGAAGACAAGGAAGAAGCTTTGGAGATTTCATTTTTGCTGGAGATGAAAGAGGCTGAGGATATTGCGAGGGAGCTCGCTATTGAAGCGTTTATGGGTGGGGATTCGCTGAGCAGCGCGGCCTATCTCCTTGATTCTGCAAATGTCGGAGATCTTAGTTTCCGCCGCGCCATTCTCCTAGAGACTACTGAAGCGATAGAAAAACAATCACAAGTCTACGCGGAGATGAGGGAAGCTGCTTCGGTCTCCATGCTTGAAGTCGCTGATCAGATTGATGATATTTTAACTGCCATTCTTTATGAGAAGATAATACGGACGGAGGCTGAAGATAAAATCCTTAAAGCAGAGTATGTTGTTGAGATTGCCCAGATCCACGCATCAGCAGATGTTCTAAAGGCACAGAATGGGTATGTTGAACCCACTGCCGAGCAATGGAGAAAATTACGATTTTGCGAATCAACAGAGACGTACGATATTTCGACAGGAAATGGCTACTACGGAGCTTATCAATTTAACCTAATTACATGGGTAGGAGTCGGCGGTGAAGGAGATCCTTCCAAGGCCCCTCCAGAGGAACAAGATGCCAGAGCTAGGTATCTTTATCATCTCAATGGGTGGTACCCATGGCCAGTATGTGGCCGGTTTTTGCCACAATGAGTCGAGCTAGTCTGCCCTATCCTTCGGCACTGGATGTTCTGAGGATGGAGTTGTGAATCTCCTTGTTGTTTTGTTCATCTTGGGGTTTATTTTCATAGGATTCTCACTTACTTACGCCATGGGTGTCCCTCTGCGACTTGAAGAAAGGGTGTGTTTCGGGGCTGTAGTGGGATCCGTAGCGGTTTCGCTTATAGGGTTTGGGGTAGCTTCCCTCATTGGTGCCAATGGAATGATGGTCTTAATAGCCGTAGCTGTAGGGTTCGTTGTGGCTTTCCCGCTTATTGTCTTCAATAGAGGCGCGGTGAAGCAAGAGGTAAGTGGATTTCGAGAAAGGCTAAAGCTCTCTTGGAAAGCGAAAGATAGCCCGAAGCCTCTTATCGGCATTGTGGCACTTAGTTCTGTTGTCACTATTCGCATTATGCAAAATGCATTTGGGACGACACAGGATGGTGGAATATCGGCAGGCCACCTTTCCGTGTATGGAGACTGGTCTGCTCATCTGTCCTATGTTGCTTCGTTTGCTTACGCCGATAACTTTTCACTTGGTCTTCCAACTGCCGCTGGAGAAAGTTTCGCATACCACTTCGGCGTGGATTGGTTCTCGGCGATGTTTATTCCTCTTGGCTCAAGTTTATTAGGGTCCTTAGAGATATCGACCGCTGTTCTGGCAATAGCGTTTCCGGCGATTATGTTTATTGCGTGCGAAAGATTGTGTTCAAGTCGAGTAGCCGCTGGGATATCTGTAGCAGTATTCCTTACAGCTGGTGGGACTGCCGGTCTTTATCGTTTCTTCATTGAAGATTTACCTGAAGAGGGGTTCTCAATTTTGGGAGATCTGCCTCGCAGTTATGCTTTTGATGGGTTTGACAGAAATTGGGTGGATAACCCCGTTACTGGATTTTTGTACCCCCAGCGACCTACGCTCATTGGTTTCTCCTCGACTCTGATTATCGTTCTTCTTTTCTGGTTAAATAGAGATCGGCAGGACCCGAAGACATATTTCTTTGCTGGAGTTTTTGCTGGGCTCCTACCGGTTTTCCATGTTTTCGCATTTGGAGCAGTTCTTCTAATGGGCTTCTCGTGGGCAGTTATTAATAGAAGTAAGTTCTGGTTCTTTTTCCTATTTCCGAGTTTGTCTCTGGGGCTTCCCGTTCTTATTTGGCAGCTTCCAGAGCGAGATGGTTCAGATTGGCATTCCTTCTGGATGTTGGGGAAGTCATCATGGGAACGCACTCCAGCGGATTTTTTGTCCTTTTGGTTTTTAAATACAGGCCTATTTATCCCTCTAGCGATTGCAGGAACCTTCCTAACAGCTAAAAAATTCGGATACCGCTTCGTACCGATATACGCACTTCTGGTCATCCCCAACATAGCTATTTGGCATTTCTGGCCTGGTAATAATGCAAAATACGTAATTTTCTTTCTTCTTCTAGCATCTCCGCTAGTTGGAGAAGTCATAAGTCGCCTACTTACCCGTTCAGCCATGGCAAAGATCCTTGCTGCGCTAGTAATAATTTCCCTATCTACATCAGGAACTTTAGATATATGGCGGGCATTTGAAGGAAGCTCTGGCCCATACCCAGCCAACTATCTCTCCGGGAAGGATGTTTTGGTTGGTGAATGGGCTAGGGCAAATACTGAAAATGATGCTGTTTTCGCCAGTGCTAATACGAACGTGCACCCTCTAAGAGCACTAGCCGGGCGCACAGTCGTATCAGGTTCTCCAGGGAGATTAAATGATCTAGGTGTAGATTGGTACACCCGAGAACAAGATCTTCGCAGCTTGTATATGAACCCAAGTGACGCCCGCCCAATTATCCGCCGCTACGATATTGACTACATAGTCCTTGGCCCCTCCGAGCGCTCTATGTTTGTCCCCCAGAGTTCCAGAGCGAAGGATCTTGGTGATTCCTACCTTGCCCATTTCGGCGCTTTAGTTTATGACATAGGCGGCTACCAGATTTACGAGACACGAGTTAGAAATGACTGATTTAAAAGTTAGACGATTCCTCCAAAGAACTGAGCAGGGGGCAGGTAGTCGTGTTGCATCGAGTACGGCATGGCGAAGGGTGGGACAAGCAGTAGTGTTCTTTTTTCTTTTAGCTGTTCTTAGTAGGTTGTCCTATCTGGGTATTCGGACCTTTCACCACGATGAAAGCCTCGATGCATGGTTTTCACTTCAATATTTGGACGGGGTGTATAAAGGTTACGACCCCGTGTATCACGGGCCTTTGCGGTTTTATATAACTGCTGCTTTCTTTTGGCTCTTTGGCCAATCAGATGCCATTGCTCGCCTTCTTCCAGCTATTTCGGGCATAGTGGTTGTTGTCCTCCCATGGGTATGGCGCCGAAATCTCGGAATTGTCGGGACTCCTTTCACAGTAGCTTTACTGCTAACTAGCCCTACGATGCTGTACTTTTCGAGATTCGGAAGAGAAGACAGCTTCTTTTTAACACTAACGTTTTTAACAGTCATAACATTGATTTCTTTTCTCTCACACCCGAAACGCTGGCACCCTATAGCGCTTCTCCTGTTGCTCGTTTTGGGTTTGGCAGTAAAGGAATCAATCTTCCTTACAGTGTTTATTTTTGGTTCGTTTGGGATTGTTCTAATCGGTCAAGATCTCCTTATTGCGTCCTTTCACCAGGTGAAAGGATCAGCGGTCAAGAAACCACAGTACAAAGAGGTAAAACGGGAAGTACGAATTGAAGGTATAGGTCGAAGAACGATTAATGTCCGTTCCCGAGTATCTCGAGATACTAAATTCGATGCTGTTTCAGAAGAAACAATTCGCCGATGGTTCCTACTACTAGGGATTGTCCTTATGTTTGCCGTATTCCTTTGGATTGGAACAAACCCAGGAGAACAAGAAGGCAGCCCCACTCTGCTAAAGCTGGGCCTATATGGGGCTGCGCTTGCTTTCGTTGCTCTTCTATGCGGATTGTTAGCTGCTCGTCGCCGAATTAGATTATTTCAAGTCCCAGTTGTTCGGGCTATGACGACTCCTAGGCTCGGCGGGTGGATTTTGGCTGTCGTGGTAGCTGCTGTGATCTTTGTAGCATTATTCACGCAGTTTTTTCAGCAATTTGATGGACCTGGTGTCGTAACAGCCCCATATGGTGCTATCCGAAATGGGCTGGTGTCTGGTTTTGAGTATTGGCTAGGGGAACAAGCGACCGTGAGGGGCGACTCCCGATGGCAATACTATCTTGTGCTTTTACTGGGTTACGAATGGATAGCGCTGGGTCTGGCTTTCATGGGCCTGATAGAGGTGGTTCGAAAACCAAACTTATTTGGACAAATTATCGTTTGGTGGGCAAGTGCGAGTCTGATTGTTTACTCCTGGGCGGGAGAGAGGATGCCGTGGCTGTTAGTACACCTTCTTCTCCCTATAGCAATTCTCGCTGGAATTGGAGGTCAATCACTTTGGGATAGGAGGAAGCGCAAGGGGGCCACCATCTGTTTAGGTTTTGTTATCGTTATTGGATTTGCTTATGCTTCCGTCACGAGTATCTATAGCTCATATATTCGAGGGGGAGAACCCCAAGAGCTGTTTGTACAAGCAGGCCAAGCTACACCTGAAGTCGTTGAATGGACAAAGCAGCTTGAAGTTCTTGACCGTATTTCCCTCGCTCATTTCGATAAACACCTAGAAGTTAAGATTGACAGTGACGTCTATTGGCCATACGGATGGTACCTCCGAGACTTTCACTCATCATCATATGCTGTTATAGGAAACGGTAGCTTTCCTTCTGGTGCCGACCTGGTCTTTGTTCCTCATTGGGACCGGATGACCCCTGAAGAGGATGATGGGACTTATGTAGAAATTCCTTATGAGCATCGATGGTGGTGGGTTCCTGAATTTGATGCTGGGATTAGTGGGCCAAATCAGTTAGGGAATTTACTTTCTGTGTGGGCTGATTGGATTTGGAATCGTGAACCTTGGGATAGTGAAAGCGGCCGGTGCCCCGCATCGTTGAGCGGCTCTGTGTACATAAAGAATGAAATCTACGAATTAGCGAAAGAATACTTCCAAGAGCCTTTCCCTAGCCGTGGGGAAAAACCCAAATACGATAAATCATGTGAGATGGTGAGCAACTTTCTCGTATCGAAGAGCTAGTCCACAAATCTAAGATAGTGATGAGGCCCAGAGCGCATCATTCTCAACGCTGTAGATAGTATTCTGATCGGATTCAAAAACTTTTCGTAATGCAGGGTGGTCTGAGAAAGAATTTAGAACGTCAGGATTCCCAAAACGGTGTTCTTGTACTCCTACGATGACGTAGCCAACTTCGTACGTGAGAAGAAACTCTGTCACTGTTTCTTGAGTTGCTGCAGTATAAAAGTTCTGGATGTCTAAACGCCTTTGAAGAATCCAATCAGCGTATTTCTGACGTTGCTGATATTGATGCGAGGACCATCCTAGAACTGTAGGTAGGCCTGTGTGGATTGCGATTCGACTATTCCAGTCGTAGCTGTCTCCAGACCACTCGACAATCGTAGGGTTCCCGGAAACGTTTGATCTTATCCATTCAATCAAGGGAAGGTCTTCAGCGATCTGTACTACTGTTGGAGCTTCTTGGTTCCCTTGGTCATTTCGAACTATGGATGGTTCATAGTCTAGGTAGGCGACCCCATTTAGTCCCTTATAGCCGGTATCGAATCTTGTTGAAAGTCTTGGCTTTGTCGCCAGAAGAGGATAAGTAAGGCCGATTGCTACCACAGCCAGAACGGACAGCCTCCAAAGCATTTTAGGAGAAATCCGGTAGTTAGATGATGTAGATTCCTCAGACTTTTGAAGGCTCGTAACAAAATCCCAAATGTGGTGTATGGCAAAAGCAGAACCAAGCGCAAAGAAAAGCCAGCCTTGTAGCCAGAATTTAAACACCGTGTTCATTCGAGCGATATCGTTGTTTACAGTGATAATCTCAGGTCCACCGACAACAGCGAATCCAAATATAAACATGACTAACGCGAATAGTTTCCCGATATTAGGGTTAGGGTTTCGGCATTCGTGCTCAATGAGAAACAATGCACAGAAACCCCCAAAGATCGTTATTGCGAAAGCACCACTGACCCACAAGAAGCAGAATGCTAATGCGGTCATCGATACGCCTATTACCAGAGACTTTACCCACACGTTCTGCCTCAATACGTTAGGAAGAAAATGGACTGTGACGTTGTACTTTTTGGATTCCATGCGTGACTGGAAAGAAATCACAGCGAAGAACATAAAGCCGATAGCAATGAAAATACCCCAATGGGACATAAAGTCATCTAACGGTGAAGTCCATTTAGCTCTGTGGATTCCGACATTAAAGTTTTTGGTATCTCGGATATACGGCCACAAGAATATAGTGTGCGCCACTATCGCTATCGAGAAATGACCTATGAATTGAAGGATACGATTTTGGTTTTTTGTATTGAAGAAAACTGAGATCCCCCCCAGAATTCCAACTACCCCGAGAATATAAATGAGAGTACTGCCACCAGATCCCACTGCACTTAAAAATATTGCGAGCCCGGTTACTCCAAAAAGAGAAGCCTTATTGTTGTTATAGTTGGGTCTTGCATCGCTAATAGATATACATGCCCCAAGGAAGAAAGTAACAAATAGCAACAGGAGAGAAGTTGGGTAATCCCAAGTATTGGTCATCCTGATAATCCCAGCTAATAATCCAATCCCGGCAGCTAGACAAAATTTGTTTGTTTCTAGTGTCTGTTGACATGCAATCAAATATGCAAATGCGAATGCAATCGTTAAGCCAATAATTGCCATCCCCATCATATGAGGATGGAGATCTCCAAAAAGAAAAGTGAAGTAGGGGAATTCAGTAATGTCATAATTTCCTGAATTCACTCGGCTAGAAGTCCACCAGTCAAATCTTTGTAGAGAGGTTCCGGTCATCCACGCCCAAGTACCTCCCGCAACTTCGACAAGAAACCCGAAGAGGGGCCAATTATCTAAGAAAGTCCAAGTATTGGCAGAGCGGAGACGATCTGAATGTACCCGAAGGGCATCTAATGTCCCAGACCCCATGAAAAGAAACAGGCCCAAAGCCCCTACCTTTAATGCAGTTCTTTTTTGTAGAGAGTGTTTAGCCTTTGTAGAGTGCCGAACCATTACGAGGTTGTAGGTGAGGCTAAAGATAAGCACTCCGATAAGGGCACCAAATGTTGCTACTCCGAACTGAAATGCAACTTCTGGGACTATTTTTAAGGCTCGCATAGGTAACGCTAGAAGGAACCAGCCGAAATAGTAGTAGTTCATTGCTCCACCTGCGAACCATGGGTCATACGGGGGTAACTCTGTTGATTTCCCTACGGCAGTTAGGTACCCGAGTTCCATTGGTTTTTCTCCCCCAAGGTAGGCATCCCATAGGTCTGGGTTCAATGATCGCAGCGTTAGGAGAAAGGCAAAGATCGATAAAAAGACAACCTCGCTCGCAAGCCATGCGAAGCGATTTTTGTAGAAGAGTTGCAAAAGGCGTTCACGATGAGCCCACCATAAAGCTAGTCCTATAGCGAAAATCGTGAGCAAGCTTGCGAAGGCTGTTGTTTGGTTGAATTCAACAACGTCCCAAACCACAAAAACCCAAAGAAGCGTTCCGGTCGAAAGAAAACCGATTACCTTACTCAAACCGTAGCCAGCATCAGCAAACTGTCTAAATAACAACGTCGACCATGGAAAAACTGCGAACGCTGCAACTTGGAGCCATAGCAGCCACCAAACCCAATGGGGTGCCCCCAAATAGCCACGTTTTGTGAACGTGTCGTAGAAAGTAGCATCCCCTTGTAGCGCAGTTCTTTCAGCGGTTTTCAAAAGAAGGGCGTTAGAGTTAGCGTCCTTCGGTTCGAGGTTTGGTGCAAATGTAGCACGAAATGGATTTAGAATTTTAAGTGCTTCCTCTTGGGACCATTGATCAGTTTTTGACCAGATAGTTACTTTTGGGTGGTCATAGACTGTGAATGTCTCCTCACCTTCGGCATCGCTTAAATTTATACCGAAAAGCGAAGGGGAATTTTCAAATTCCGCTACAAGTTCAAACCCAAGTTCGCCTGAAAATAACGCGTTGTAGTATGCAGTGGTTCCCGGGTATTCGGCTGGTATTCTCGGTATCGATCCGTAGAGTCGGTTACTGGCTTCGATGATATAGTCGGTTCTCTCAAGATTATTTACTAGGGTATCGAGCTTTGAATTTCCTGATTCAGGGTCCTTAGATTGGTCCGATCTGAATAAATCAAGGTCAACATAGTTTAATTGTGCTTTTGTTTCATTGGCGAGAGCCAAAGGTAGCTGGTCATCCCAGATTTGGTGCGTAACGGTAGATCCAGAGTCTATATTCTCGTTGATCCATGATGTCGCTGATACCCGAGGGTGTGAGTTGTTGTAGATGCCATTTACGAATGCTGCTCCCCAAAAAATAGACACTGCGACCAGGGCTATAGCTGTTAGCTGACTCATTTGAGAAAAAGAGACTTTTCTTAGGAGCGCGAACTTCTTATCTCGTCCCGAATGCCAAAGGCGGTAGATGCCATATCCGCCGAAAATAATCGCTACCGGATATGCAGGGAGGAGATATCGGATCAGAGGATTAAATTGCTGGCTTACGAGTCCAAGCATGACAAGGATGAAACTAAGCGGAATTAGTAGTATCTGGTTACGTTCCTTTATGATTTCATGGCCTGCTATGCAAAGACCGGCCAGGACGGCAATGGCTAAAGCTGGCCCCATACCATGCCAAAAAATCGACTTCAACGGAAACCATAGAGGTGTTACTCCAACCCATTGAACTACCCAAGGAACATCAGCTCCTGAATTGACAGAGCTAAGGTACTCAATGTCCGAAATGAATCTGTCATCAAAAGAAAAAATCCCGCTGAAAGCGTACGGCTGGAAAAGTCTAAAGGCTAAGAACGCTACAGAAAGCATGAAAGTTCCTAATCCAAAAAACTTTGCCAATTCCTTAGCTGAGGCAGCCAGTTCTTTAGACTTTAGCCGAGATGCAAGACATAAAATGATCGAAATTATGGGAACTATTCCAACTGTGAGACCGCTGAGTTTTGAAGCTACTGTCAGCCCAAATGCGAAACCAACAGAAAGCAAGAGCCATAACGTTCTTCGATTCGCAAGTTTTCCAGACTGACCCGATAAGCGGATAGTCTTAAAAAGTTTTACTGAAAGGAGCATCGTAAGGGTTGCAAAAAAAGCTACCCAAGATTCCGCTCCATAGAAATGGCTGTATTGGATATGGAGAACGGTAAAGACATGCAGCACAGCGGAAAGAAAACCTACTTTCCTATTAAATAGTTCACGACCCAGCAGGTACACGAGGAAGGTTGTTCCTGTGTCAACGATTGCAGATAAAAGCCGCCCAATCAGGTTTGCCTTATAGCCGCTATCAAATGTTTTAGAGTTGAGAACCTGTCCGCTGCCTGTGATGGTTTTTTCTTTTAAACCAATACCGAATTTGCTAGCCGTATCAATGACTGCATTAGAAAGAAAGGTATCGCTCTCAAGATAATGCGCAGTTGCCTTAGTTAAAAATAGAGGAAGAGTCCCATAGACCCAAGTGCTTCGGTGGCTGTAAGGGTTAAGTGTCGAGTCGTCAGAGTCAAAGTAGTTAGCTACGCCCGGCCAAGCAATATCTTCTGTAACCATGCTCCAATACCGCTCATCCGGATGTTGATGGGTGCCTTCATCCCAGTTGATATTCCAGACTCTGAGAGTGAACCCGAGCACAAGAAGGAGGACAAGTGATAACCGACGAACCAATTTAAGGTTCTTTGATAAGTTAAAGTTTCGGGGAACCACGATTATTACCGTAGATCGTGAGCGTCAAGGACGCGGATTTCTTGAGTGAAATTCTCTGGCTTTTGCGTTCCTTAGGTTTAATTTGGGTAATATTTTGTATGGCCATTGATCAAGTTGAAACTAGTGAAGACTCACCTTTGGGTTTGTTGGTTACTGATGCTGCAGTTGAAAAGGTCCTAGAGGTTCGATCTGAGGAAGAAGAACCGGACACGCTTGGGTTACGAGTGCAAATAATCGGAGTTAACGGGCCAGAATTCTCATATGACCTCTCTTTTGAGAATATTGATGAATTCTCTGACGCTGATGTCATTTCAACCATTGGTGACCTGACCGTCTTAGTGCCTAAAGAAAGTTACGAGAATCTCAACGGGGCAACCTTGGATCTTCCTAGTAACCCTATGCAAGGAGGGCTAGTCATCAGAAACCCTAATCGCCCGAATATGTTAGATGGTGAGGAGCTTGAACTAACAGGAACAATTAGCGAGAAGCTCCAACAGCTTCTTGATCGCCATATCAATCCTTCGTTAGCTGCTCACGGAGGTTATGCTGAACTCGTCAAAATGGAGGGGACGGTAGCCCACATTCTTATGGGTGGCGGTTGTCAAGGGTGCGCTATGTCTGCAGCAACCCTAAGACAGGGGATAGAAGTAATGATTGCCGAAGCGATTCCCGAAATCACTGAAATCGTAGATCTAACCGACCACGAGGCGGGAGAAAATCCCTTTTTTGACTAGCGGATTCTAATTGTTGCCTTGTAAGTCTTCTTGTAAAGACAGGACTATCTTTACGATCCCTTCAGAGTCCAATCCCAATTGGGAAAGAATATCATCAGCGTTCCCTTGGGGTACGTAGGCTGAGGGTATCCCCATTGTTCGTACCATGGGTCCACGGCCACCTAGTTCGGAGAGTTTGTTTTGGATAGTAGCCCCTATGCCCCCTTCAGTGATTCCATCTTCGATGGTTATCACTGCTGGATAGCGGTGGGCGTCTTCTAACATAGCTATATCTAGAGGAGCTACACATCGGACGTCCCAAATCCCGCACTGTATTCCTTTCGCTTCCAACGCTTTAGCAGCTTCCTTTGCTGGTTCTAGCATTTTCCCAATAGCGAGGATGCAGGCATCGTGTCCATCTTGAACTTTCCGTGCCTGTGTTCCCTTGCCGACTTCTTTCTCGTGAACAGTTGGAGCCGGTGTTCGAGGGTAGCGGATGCATACAGGTCCATCTGAAATATCGAAGGCGTCATGGAACATTTGTTGAAGCTCTTGATAAGAGGAGGGGGCAAAAATAGTCATTCCAGGTATTTTTGACATCAGCATCATGTCAAGGAGGCCATGGTGAGAAGCTCCGTCAGGGCCAGTTATACCTGCTCGGTCTAAGCAGAAAATCACTGGGAGTTCATGAAGTCCGACATCAAAAGCAACTTGATCAAATGCCCGATTGAGAAAGGTGGCGTAAATAGCTACAACGGGTCGAAGGCCAGACATTGCCATTCCGGCTGCGGCTGTTGTCGCATGCTGCTCAGCGATCCCCACATCGAAAAAACGATCTGGGTAACGCTCGGAGAAGGGAAGTAGCCCAGTGCTATCAGGCATCGCTGCTGTAATAGCGACAACGTCTTGCCGGCTTTCAGCTTCTTTTATTAGAGCTTCTGTAAAGGCTGCGGTATAACTTCCTGGTTTCGGATTTCCGATGTCGTGTAGCCTTTTGATGGGATCGTTTTCCGCGGGCCCATACCCATGCCCTTTTTCCGTAAGGACATGGACTACAGTCGGGCCATCAAAGTCAGCGGCATTTCGAAAAGCACGTTCTAGCTCTTCCACATTGTGTCCGTCGAAGGGGCCGTTGTAGCGGAGTCCCAGATTTTCGAAAAACGAGGTTGGGTCCCATATTTCTCTAACCGCTGCTTTCGCTGCTTCTATAGCTTTTTCAACGGATTCTCCGAATGGAAGAATATTTTTAACTTTTTTTTCAAGTTTTTCCTGTTGTTCAAGGTATCTAGGGTTATTCCGGAGACGTTTGAGGCTATCTGACAGTCGTGAAATAGTCGGGGCGTAGGAACGCCCGTTGTCATTTAGAATAATAATTACGTTACTTCCTGCATGTCCAAGGTTATTTAGTCCCTCAAATGCCATTCCACCGGTCAGGGCACCATCGCCGACTACCGCTATAACCCTTCGGCCCTCGCCTAAATCACTCGATTGTGCAGCAGCTATTCCAAAGGCGTAGCTTAATGCAGTTGATGCATGGCTATTTTCTATCCAGTCGTGCTCAGACTCTGCTCGGCTTGGATAGCCGGACAGCCCACTGGCCTTTCGCAATGAATTGAAGTCTTCGGTGCGGCCAGTAAGGATTTTGTGAACATACGACTGATGGCCTGTATCCCACAGCAAGATGTCACGCGGAGAATCAAAAGCACGATGGAGGGCAATTGTTAACTCAACTACTCCCAAGTTCGACCCTAGGTGACCTCCATTCGCTTCAACTGCATCAACGATGAACGTCCGGATCTCTTGCGATAATTTCTTCAACTCGGAAGTGGAGAGTCTACGAAGATCAGCGGGGCAAGTGATTTGTTCTAACATGATTTACTTGGTTTCGATATCACGTTAGCAGTTGTTTATCCGTTTCCCATAGGATAATTAAACTAGCCATGTAGTGCTCAGTGACGGAAGGAACCCTGATGGTCTGCCCATTTTTGTAGGTGGGAACCGGTCCAGTAACCGACCCAAAGAATTAGCCCACCTCCGACGGCATCTATCCAATAATGATTAGCTGTTACCACGATTGCGAAAAGAGTACACAAAGGGTACAGGGCTAGCATTGTGCGGGAAATTCTTCGTTGAATGAACGGCTTCAGAGCTAAGTAGCACCAAAAAGCCCATGCAAAATGGAGGCTGGGCATGGCAGCGTATTGGTTTGAAAGGTTTTCCATCATTCCAGAGTCGAAACTCCATAGCCCTCCAAGTTCAGCGACAGTGTCAATAAATGGGCTGCTCTCAAGGCATGCACCGTAGGTGCCGCAATTTCCCAATAATCTTGGTGGCATTAACGGGTATGTTGCGAATCCTATTAAGGCAAGTCCAGTTGTCGTCAGCCCAATGGTCCTCCACCGTGGATATACCTTCGGCTGGCGAAAGTATAAATAAAGCAAAGCTCCCAGTGTCACGATGAAATGGAGAGTCCCGTAGAAGATGTTCCAAAGCCGTATAAAGGGGTCCCACTCTATAAACCATGACTGGATGTTGGCTTCGATATATAACCCAACAAAACGCTCGACATCGATCATGTGCCCCGCATTACGTAATGCGATCTCGGGTTCGACAGTCGCTGAACCAAATTGATTGCGAACCCAAGAATAAACGGCATAGAAAATTCCTATGAGCAGCAATTCTCTGAACCAGTTCAATTTTGGTTCTCTGCTGTTCCCTTTTTCTGTTTGTTCGATTTTTTGTTCCTGCATTAGTTAAAGAGTTGGTGGTTCAAGATTGTTTGTTTTCGAACCTTTCCGCCCACCGAAGATGAGCATAGGTAAGCCGATGAAGCTATTGATTAGAGTCAATGCGTAGAGGGCGAGTCCCAGCGCCAATGCCTGTTCGTTCGATACATCGATTCCACTAAGGAAGACGACGAGGGTTCCTTCTCTAACGCCTAGGCCACCGATTCCTAATGGAAGAACTTGGATGATAAGAACAGCGGGTATGAATGCCATTAAAGCAGTGAGTCCTACCTGGTCAATTCCGAGAGCTTCAACTGCGCAACCCGCAGCGAGAAGAAGTGCGAATTGATAGGCAAAAGCTGAGACTATAACTTCTCTTGCAGATTTTGGATGCCCTTTCAGGCGGTCAATTCCTAAGTGGACCGCATTCGCGAATCTTAATAGTCCTTGACGGTTCTGTAGCCCTTTCCCTATCCGGTTGCTACCAAGTAAAAGGATCACAAGTGTCAGGCCGATAAGGGTTACCATTGCAACGATCAAAGGTACTCTTGTTGATGTTCCTAAACCAGTAAGGCCTGGGTTAATAGCAAAGCCCAGCAAAGTTATTACTGGAAGCACAAGCCATCCGCTCAACCGTTCGAATACAACTGAGGTAAAGCTCACAGGGCCATCATCTATATCTCGTGTGAGTCTTCCTATCCGGATTACATCACCGCCGACTGTTGTGGGTAGAAAATTTGAAACAAATTGCCCTGCCATGTAATGGCTGAAAAGTCTCCGGAGTGGCTGGTTTGTGCCAAGTGCTTTCAGAACTCTTTGCCACCTGATCGCCCCGAGGACGAAACCAATAAGCGTAAATATGAAAGCCCCAATAGTCCAGAATGCTGTTCGCTGGTTCCATTCTGGTATTAGTTCATCCCAGTCTATTCCGTCCATAGACTGAAGGATCACTATGAGAAGAGCAACGCTTAACCCGATACGAAGAGGGACTGTTACTGAGTTGCGTTTCCACCATGGGGTGGATTCGTTCTCTCGTGGTCTGGTGTAAATGTAACTCATTGAAGTTGCCCGCTGGGTAGGAGTTAGATGTGGGAAGTAATTAACTAGCAAATGCTAGGTTATTCTGCATTAGGCGACAAACATCGGATTTCTGAACTTATATCGCTTCTCTTACGCTTTTGAGAGCCTAAAAGCCCGAAAAGTAGGCTATTTTGACTTTCTACACCGAATCGATGAGTAGAGGAAATCGTGAAATTTGGGGGCCGTTAGACCCTTTCTAAGAATCTTTGTCGATGGACGATCACACGGGTGACCTGCCCCATTGCTATTTGAGAGCGCTCGTCATGAGCACTCACCTGAAATGTGAGTCGGCGCCCATCGATTCTCGTTAAAAGGGCGCTTACTCTAATCATTGCGCCTAATCCGGAGGGGTTAACATGGTCAATTCGGACTCGCATCCCCACTGTCGTTTCCTGGTCGGAAATATGTCCTTTAATCGCAGCCATTGTCGCTGCTTCGCACCAGGCAATTACCCTAGGTGTTGATAAGACGGGAACATCACCTGAAGTTAAGGCTATTGAAAGGTCTTCTTCTTTTACACTGTGATCGAAAGAGGCGCTAAGCCCTTGTTCTAAAGTCATACCAGTTACCCTACGCAAATGAGCGACGTGTTTGTCGGATAGGGCAAACTCGTTAGAAAACGGTTACTATTCTAGGCACGAGGTGCATATGCTTGAACAAGATCTGATAGAGAGAATTCTTAACGAAGCTCTTAAATCTGGCGGTGAATTTGCTGAAGTTTTTGTCGAAGATAAGCGGTCTAGCTCAGCAGTATTTGATGATGCAAAAGTTGAAGAGCTAACATCCGGCAGAGACCGTGGGGCCGGTATTCGTGTTGTGGCAGGAGAGACAACTGGGTTTGCCCATACCGCTGACCTCTCGGAAGATGGTCTGATGATCGCGGCCAGAGCTGCAGCTTCTGCTACAAGGTCAGCTGGCGCCAGTTCTCGAACCAATGTTCTAGAGCGGGTAGTTGCCCCATCTCCAAATCAGGTTGAAACTTTCCCAGAGCTAGTAGCGAAGGAGAGGAAAGTGAATCTCCTAATTCAAGCTGATGAAGTCGCCCGGAGTCAAGGGGCAGCAATTACTCAGGTTTCTGCCAGATATGGGGATTCTCGCCGAAAAATACTTGTTGCAAATAGTGACGGGGTCTTTGCAAGTGACGATCAGGTGCGAACGCTCTTTTCAATTTCTTGCGTTGCGACTGGAGATACTGGAATGCAAACAGGGCGAGAGTCAATTGGTAGGCCTATTGGGTTTGAGCTGTTTGATGACGTAGACGTTGACGAGCTTGCCGAACGTGCAGCCCAGAGGGCATTGACAAAACTTAATGCCAGGCCAGCTCCCAGCGGAGCCATGCCCGTAGTTATAGGATCTGGCGGCGGCGGCGTGCTATTCCATGAAGCCTGCGGCCATGGACTAGAAGCAGATCTTGTAAACAAACAAGCGTCTGTTTTTGCTGGAAAGGTCGGCGAGACTGTAGCCAGTGAGCTAGTGACGTTAATCGATGATGGGACGATGTCTCATGAGTGGGGGGCATTTGCGATTGATGACGAGGGTCGACCTGCCCAGCGGAATGTACTAATCGAGAATGGAGTGTTGGTCGACTACATGTGGGATGGTCTTCGCTCTCGGAATGAGGGTCGAGCCAGTTCAGGAAATGGTAGAAGGCAGAGTTACCACGTGCTGCCCATGGTTCGCATGACAAATACTTATATAGCCAATGGTGAAACGAATCCTCAGGACATCATTGAAGATACCTCCAGCGGGGTGTATGTGGCCCAACTTGGCGGTGGTCAAGTAAATACAGCGACAGGTGATTTTGTCTTTGGTATGACAGAAGCGTACCTAATCGAAAATGGTGAAATAACTGAACCTATTCGGGAGGGGAACTTGATAGGGAATGGACCCGAAGTGCTGAATCAAATCGATGCTTTGGGTAATGATTTTGACATGGGCTCACCTGGTACTTGCGGCAAAGACGGTCAGGGAGTTCCTGTAGGTGATGGTACGCCTACGCTGCGAGTTACGAGTCTAACCGTCGGTGGTACTGCCGGCTAGGGTGCTCATACTATGCGCCAACGTAAACGGCTGAAGAGGGCCACTCAATAAGGACATTCATGAAAGCTGAATTATTAAAAATCGCAGAAAGTGTTGTTAGTCAAGCTGTCGAAGGAGAGCAGGTTGAAGTTGTCGCTGTCCACGGCAAGGAGACAGAGGTTCGGGTTTATCAAGGAGAGATTGAATCGTTTACCGCAGCTGAATCCCAAGGGGTGGGGATCCGAATCGTGCATGATGGGCGACAGGGGATGGCTTATGCTGGTTCCTTAGATGTTGACGTGTTGGCTGAAACGTTAGAGGAGGCCAGAGATAATGCTTCCTTCGGTACTCCTGACGAATTTCAGGCTATTGCTAATCCCGATGGAGTTGAGTCAGTATCTTTGGAGCTCCTTGATCCATCTCTGAGTGAATTCGCTAATGAAGAAAAAATAGCTATGGCAATTGATCTAGAAAGGTCGATTCTTGCATCTGACACGAGAATAATTGGTGTTGAGTCAACAGATTATGTTGATTCAATCAATACGAGTGCGATTGTGACTTCAACAGGAATTCGAAGGGCCAGTCAAGAAGGGGGCTGCTATATCGCTGCATCGTCGTTGGCTTCAGATGGAGTAGACACGCAGACAGGCTTTGGGTATTCCGTAGGGAGAAGTCCAACGAGTCTAGATGTAGTGAAGGCTAGTTCTGATGCGACCGAGCGGGCTACAAGATTACTAGGAGCAAAAAAAGCTGACTCTGGTCGGATGACAGTTATTTTAGACCCGTATGTCACTGCCCAATTTCTTGGAATCATCGGATCAACATTAAGTGGAGAGGCTCTCCTTAAGGGGAGATCTCTTTTTGCAGATCGAGACGGAGATCAGGTGGCTCCTAGTTTCCTTACTCTCATCGATGACCCCACTGACGTTGATGCTTTCACTGCAACGGAAGCCGATGGTGAAGGTCTAGCTAGCCGAAGAAATGTTCTAATTGACCAAGGTTGCCTGAATGGCTTTCTTCATAATAGTTATACGGCTCGAGCTCTAGGGAAGTCATCGACAGGTTCCGCTGTTCGAAGCTATAACAGTTCACCTGGCGCAGGCCCCTTAGCACTTACTCTCACTCCAGGGAGGTACAGTCAATCTGAATTGATTCAGCAGGTAGGAGAGGGGATGCTTATTCAAGGGGTAGCTGGCTTACACTCGGGGGTTAATCCAGTTAGCGGAGATTTTTCTGCTGGTGCTGAAGGTTTGATGATTCGTGAAGGGTGCCTTGCTGAACCTGTTAGGGAGATCACGATAGCTTCTACCTTGCAGCGTATGCTTTTAGATATCCAGACTATTGGGAATGATTTGGAGAGACTTCCGATGAAGTCATCTGGTGTTTCCATTGTTGTGGACGACATTATGGTTTCTGGAGTATGACGACAAACTATGGATCTTTCTAAGGTTCAAAGCGCTTTATCTCTTATACGTACTACGGTTTACTAGAGCATGATTAAAATCCGTCGAGATATAACTCTTACGCTAGGTTTCGCTGCCGTTGCTCTAATGTTCTTTCTTGGTTTTTTCGGGGAGAAAGCATTTTGCGCAGGATTCGATAGGCACTTCTGACGGATTGACCTTTTGGAAAGCAATGGTTTTGGGCGTCATAGAAGGGCTAACAGAATTTCTTCCAATTAGTTCAACCGGCCATCTCTTAGCCGCGAAAGAGTTGATGAATCTAGGTCAAACTGAGATGTCAGAACAGGCCATAGATAGTTATATCATTTCAATTCAGATAGGAGCGATTTTCGCAATCGTTGTTCTCTACAAGAATAGGATTCTTCAGATGTATGAAGGATTACGTGGTCAAAGCGAAACTGGAAAAATTGTCCTGCGCAATTTAGCTGCCGCATTCGTCCCAACAGCCGTGATCGGATTTTTCCTCGCAGATTCTGTCAAAGATCAGTTGTATGACTTAGAACTTGTATCCTATGCCTGGATAGTGGGAGGAGTTTGCATCCTCGTTGCCCATGGCAGAAAATGGTTTCGCCGAGGCCAGTTAAAGATCGAAGATTTAAGTTTTCGAGGAGCCATTGTAGTAGGACTGGCACAAGCTGTAGCTCTGTGGCCTGGGGTTAGCAGAAGTCTGATTACCATAGTTGCATTAGTGGCTCTTGGATTATCTCTTGCAGCGGCTGTCGAGTTTAGCTTCCTCTTGGGTTTAGTAACGTTGTCAGCAGCAACTTTTTATGAGCTTTCGCAAGATGGAGAAAATATCATTGATCTTTTCGGGTATTGGACTCCGCTGGTCGGATTAATTGCAGCATTTATCTTTGCGGCGGCTTCGGTGAAGTGGATGGTTAGTTGGCTCGAGAACAAAAGTTTTTCAGTATTTGGATTTTACCGCGTTGTGATAGGTGTTTTAGCTATCGTTTTGCTTTCAAGTGACCTTGTTTAAGTGGTTTGTTTGTCAGTAGACGTGGGAGGGGAC
>PVBE010585367.1_pt1 | contig 31865 bp, 26 predicted proteins | sample 1631181 | NCBI WGS metagenome assembly PVBE01 (sample SAMN08397723, study PRJNA350692) | Marine metagenome, whole genome shotgun sequencing project. | isolation source: water | place: Pacific Ocean | collected 2012-04
CGTGTCGCGTTCTTCTTCGGTCAGCTTGATACGGTAGATTTTGCGGTTCGACATCGGGCCATCCTTGATCCAGTAAGTTCGGACATCCTGTCTCGAACCGCCTTATACCCGAAAACCGAGCTGCGACGGAATACTAGTGCGAGTCGCACGGACGTGTAGCGTGCGCGACGCCTTGTATCTAAGTCCTAGATGACGAAAGACCCACTGCACTTACGCCGCATGCGCTCTAGAGCCTTTAACAGCCAGCGGTTACGTCATCTACCGTACCCGCACGTGCAGACGAGTTCTGCACCACGAAGCCGCAAATCCGCTTCAAGCCGTACGATCTTCATCGTCGATACAAACGGATGGACGCTTGTTACCGTTCGCACCGACTCGGCTTCCCCAGGCACGGATCGTCGCCCGACTCCTTTCTGATGCACTGAGATTCCACAATTCGCTTCACCTCGACTCACCAATCCGCATGTTCAAGAACCGGATGATCGGTTTGATCGCGTTGGCGATCGCATGTCAGCTGATGGGCTGCCGCTCGCTACCATCGGATATGCACTCTCGTTCTTGCAGTTCGGCAACGGTTTGTAACGACGAGGCTTCTTGGGAAATGGAATCGCTGGAGGATCTGACCACGAGTCAGCCTAATCCCAACAGTTCTGTAGCGGCCAGCAGCTTACGAACGGCGTCGTTCCAGCCAATTGATCCAATCCAACCGCCTGAACGTTTGATCTCGCCGGAACCAACTTCGCCGGAACCAAGCATTGCCACCGACAGCCTCGAGGAACTCGAATCCCTAGCACTGGAATACAACCCGGCGCTAGCGCAAGCGTATGCGGTCGTCGACTCCAGGCAAGGTAGATGGGTTCAGGCGGGCTTGCCACCCAACCCGAAGATCGGGTACATCGGCGAAGATATTGGTGATAGTGATACGCTTGGCTCGCAGGGTGTTTTCGTCCAACAGCAGTTTATTCGCGGTGGAAAGCTCGGTTGGTCGCAAGCGGCGGCCGGCGCGGCGATCGATCAAGCGCGTGCCGATGTCGCGTCCAGCCGACAGCGAGTATTGACCGATGTGCGGATCGGATACATCGATTTTCTGATCGGTAGTCGCCGCGTGCAGGTGGCCGAACGACTGGTTGAGATTAGCAACCAGGCTGTCCGTGATACCGACGAGCTGTTTCGTCGTGGAGAAGTGCGTCGCGCCGACTCACTCCGTGCCGAAGCGGAAGCTGGTACAACAATCGTCCTGTCGAAGAACGCGGTCACCCAACGGGATGCCTCCTGGCGCCGCCTGGCCCTGACGGTTGGGATTCCCAGCCTAAGTCGGCCTACCATGGCGGCGGATGTGATTCAGCAGCGATTGAACGAGGCCGAATCTACGTCGATCGACCGCGAGGCAGCAATCCAGGCGATCATCGCCTCCAGCCCGCAACTTGCCAGCTTGCGTTCATCCGTTGACCAAGCGCGAAACCGTCTGGAACGCGCTCATGTCGAAGCGATTCCCAACGTCAACGTGCAGCTTTCGCTGCAATACGATCACGAGTCGGACAGCACCGTCGGCGGCATTCAGATTGGAATGCCTATTCCTTACCTCAACTGGAATCAAGGCGGCATTCAAGAAGCCTCGGCCAGCGTGTCAGCGGCTTCCCGCGCCGTTGATGCGAAGGCTCTGGATCTTCAGCGGCAGTTTGAAGCGGTCTACATGCGATATCAAAATGCCCGCACGCGCGTCGATCAATACAACGAACCAACCAATGGCATTTTGACCAAAACCGAAGACGTCTTACGACTGACCACACTCGGCTATCAGGCTGAAGAATTCAATTCGATCGAGATGTTCACGGCCCAGCGGCTGTTTCATCAGGCCAATCTGGTCTACTTGGAAGCCCTGCAACAGCTGTGGGTGGCGGCCATCGAAATAGAAGGGCTACTACTCAAGGATAGCCTGACTAGTCGATGACGTTCGCCGGCTTGGTGGGCGGGGCGGGCTTGGCATTTGGATTTGGCGGTGGTTTCGGTCCAAAGAGTGTGGGCCCGCCAAGGCTGGTTGTGTACTGCCAACCTGTGCCTTGGGGATCCCAGCCGGAAAGTAGCCCCGCGCGATCGGCGACGGATCGCGCCGCAAGATAGACTTCATAGCTGTCCGGCAGCACGATGAAGCGCGCGTAGTACTTGTTCTTGTCAATCACCGTGAGCATCCGCTGGAAACGCGAACGCGGCTTTAAGACTTCGTCCTCCGTGGCACCCGCATTTTCTTTTGGGATGAATCGCAATCTTGGATAGATGCCCGCGGCGTAAAGCTCGATTTCGAAAAACTCGTCGAACAACCGACGATTCACTTTCTTAAACTCCTTCATGAATTGCTCTTTGTTCACGCCAACGGCAGGGCCGCCATTTAGGCGGCGAGAGGTAACGATAAACTCCGCCTTCTTTTGGATCGCAGTACGCCGATCGTCCGCGGCAATTGGATAGACGCGACCGCGTGCACAGAGAAACGTGACCTGCCGCGCGCCTTCTGGCGCTGGACGGGGGTCGGGAAGTGTAACGACCTTTGGCGGAGGTGCCTCCTGGACTGGCGTGTCGTCAAGCATTGCTTTCAGCTTGGCCTCTTCCTCAATCGCCACAGCAAGATCTTTCTGAAGCACTTCGCGTTTAGCTTTGGCATCAGCAATCGTCTTGATCTTCTTCTTTGCCGTGTCTGCCTTCTTCTTCTCTGCTTCGATCTTCAGTGCAAACTGATTCGCAACGGTGTTCTCTTGGTTGAGCTTGGTCCGTGTTTCATTCAATTGGCGCCTGAGATCGGCAAGTTTTACCTGAATGGTACTATCATCAATGGGGCTAACGCCATCCAACTGCGACTGGATCATATCGCGTTGGTCCTCTGTCAGCTGCAACTTTTCCCGTGCGGCCTCAATCGCCACAGGATCAACAACATCCGATTCTGCAATACGACCGACTGCATCCTTCACGCCAAGTTGCGCTGCGATGAGGACCATGACGAGGATCCCCACCACATTGGTCATCGTGTCAAGCAGCGAATCGAGTCCGCCACTGTCGTCATCATCGATTTGAGGTCTTCGCATCATGACCGCCGTACAAGCTACTTGTTTCTGAAATGTCTAAAGTCAAGCCGACCATTGCCGACTGCCGGCAACTTTCCGTTACGTACGTTATTGTCATCACAAAGTTTCTTTACCAATCGATAGGTACCAAGGCTGTCACTCCTCAAGAGGAATATGATGCTCTGGTTGTTGTTGTTCGCGACCTTTTCAAGCAGGGCAACAAATTTGGTATTCGCCGCGATCTCCGCATTCCGAATTGTGAGCACAGGCTCTTCGGTATGTAATACAATCGTACCCGCGGTACATTCGATGAAATTCGGCGTAAAGCTCAGTCCGGTCCCACCCGGAAGAACCGACACTTGGGCTTCCTCCGGTGGCTTCTTCTTCTCGTCTAGGTTGCGTTGCAGCACGGCCAACCGATCCTTGATCGCCACGAGTTGACTTTGCATGTCCGCGACGGATTCCCGTTGAGCTTCTGGAACCTCTGGAATGACGATTTTGATCTTCTTCTGGTCTTGAGTTTTTTTCCGGGCCACGGATAGTTGCTTGATCAACGATTCAAGTTCCAATCGTGACTTGACCAATTCGTTCTGCCTGCTGCTGGCGTTTTCGAGCAGTCTGGCATTCTCCTTGTCGAGCTGAAGCATCAGTTTCTCGACCGCATTCTCCGTCACCGCCAGTTCCTTCTGGATGTGATCCATCGCGATCGCGTTCGCAACCGCCTCTTTGACATCGTCCTGGTTCATCTGTCCCAACGTGACAGCTGCAATCATCAGTGTGAGCACACCGATCACCGCGGCAATGATGCTGAGAAACGGAAACAGCGAAACGTCGTCTTCTTCGATCGATGGTCGTCGTGCCATGTTTTAGCGCCGTCTGTCGGGCTTCTTTCCGCCAAACCAACCGCGACGCTTGGGCGTCACCTGCTGGACCACAACTTGTTTTTCGCCTAGCGATTCGAGGACGCTGCTCAAGCCAGCCAGACCTCGCTCGAGCCCGGCGAAGTGAGTCTGCAGTGCCTCGGTTGAGCTGGAAACCGATTTTGCAACGTCGCTCTGTATCGACTCGGCTTGCCCGGCCAGATCGGCGAGCGCCTGTTGAATGCCGGTGGCCGACGCGTTCATCTCTTGAAGTTGCTGCTGCAATTGGGTTGTATGTCCGGCATACTGCCGTTGGAAGCTGGCGAGTTGTTGCTCCTGTTGCTCTTTCATCTTGGTGTTGATATCAGACCAGCCTTTGGCAACCTGTGTGGTTAGTTTCGAGCCGATCGCATCAAGTTTCTGTAGCCAGCTCTCAAGTTCTGCGTGATGTGTTCCCATCGCCGCTTCGACCGCCTCGCGAAAGACTCGCACGTCAGCACCAGAACCACTTCCAGCTCCACGTTCCGCACCACCTTCACGTCCGTCGTTCAATCGCCGAAGTAAGTTCTCGTTACAGTATTCGTCAGCAATCGTCACCAAGCCATCTTCGTTCTTTTGCATTGCTGAAGTCGGAATCTTGACGATCAAGCTCATGACTAACGCAATCAACGTTGTATCGAACGCCGTTCCCAGACCTCCGAAGACGCCCTTCATCGATTCCGTTACAGCTGACACCTCTGCGGCGTTTTCGAGGGTTGCCGACAAACCGGCGACCGCGCTGCTTACACCCATGACCGTTCCGATAAAACCAAGGATCGGCATGGCCCAGATGAAAACCTTGATGATCGTATAGCTTGCGGCGATGTTGCTGGCATCGATCGCCGACTGCGATTCCATCATCGTGACAGTCTCTGCCGCACTTTTACGGACCCGAAAGTGTTCGATGCCACGCAGCACGCGATTCACGAGAATACTCTCGTGTGCTTCAGCTGGAAGGCTATGAATATGAGCGACAAACTTGTCCAACGACGTAACTGTGATCTCCTGCGAGATCTCGTTTGGCAACAAGTCCATCAACATCGCTGACTTCTGTCGAGCGAGGTGTCGTGACTTCAGGATCAAGATTGCAAACGACCAGAACATCAGCACTGTTGTCGGGAAGTTAATTCCGACGCTATTCCAAAACATGTTGCCAAGCCGAATGTCGGCCGCTTTAAGTGGATAGAGCAGTCCAAACAGAACCACAGCTGCGACCAGACCCATCATCCCACTCGTCACGAGACTGATGCTACTGCCGTCGGACGAGTGGCTGGTGCCGTGGCTTTCTGCTGGCCTTGATTTGGCGGCAATTCGTTTTGCGGCTGACTTCGCCTGCGGAGTCGCACTGACTAGTGGCCTCGTCGAGGAGGTCTTTGAAGAAGGGGCCTTGGGTGTCTGAGGCTGAGTTGCCGGACTACCAACGGTGATGGCCGGAAAGCCGGCCGCTGGAGTCTCTGTTCTAGGATCATCGGCGGGAGAATCAGCAGGCCCATTCTCGGGCAGCCCCGGATCGAAGCCCGATGGAACCGGAAGTACGAAAGCGGTCTTGCAGTATGGGCAGCGGCACTTCTTCCCCGCTTGCTCTTGACGGACCTTCAATGACTTGGTGCAGTGGGGACAGCTTAGCTTGAAATACATGACCAATCCGGGCGCAGGCAGGGAGAGAGTGAATCAGGGCAAGAGTAACTGGATTTTCCAGCGGGAAGCAAGGCTGTGTCGACTTTTGATTCTAGGGTTGAAGAAGAAAATGGTCGCCTGGCGAGATAGTCGTTGATCGCTGATCAAGACGTTTGGTTCGCGGAGCGAACCACGACAATCAGGCTCGACAACCCTGATTCTTAGTCTTGACAGAGCACTAGTGTCAGCCAAAACCGCGATCGTCCACGTGACGCTTGCCGGCAGGCTCAACTATGGCAGCTTGAACATCGACTGGCTTTTGACGATGGCGAAGTCGTCGGGAAACGTGTGAAACGCCTGAATCAACATGCTGCGGCTTCTCGTTTCCACATTGATGTAGCTTAATGCACCCATCGCCATACGGCCGCTGGAATCGAATCTCTGCAACATTCCCTTGTGCTCACCGTCAGTCGTCAGTTCCTGCTGGAACATCCAAAACACTTCAGGTGAAACCGGCTCCAGCTGAAAGCTGACCTGATACGTCACACCACCACGGCATTCGAGACGATCACTTCGTTCGCCCTTCAGCTTGTACGACATCAAGCGGCGTTTTTGGGGTAGCGGGTGCTGTGCCGAAGCCGCAACCTCGGTCAAAATCAAACCGCCGTACCGCCACGTTACGACGTGGCCAGCGCTGGTGATGTCGATCTTGGCAGTGAAGCCACCTCGATCAATACTGCGAGTCTTGTAAACCTCGAACAACTCGGGATGCAAAGCCCGGCCGTATAACTGAAACGCCAATTCGGCGACTTTGGGTCTAACGATTAACACGTCAAAATTCCTTGTGGCGCGCCGCGGCGATGACGCAAAACCATTCGGTCGTTCTATTGGTGGAAGGACTAATTACGAACGCATTATAAACGCACCACGCGACCACAACAAACGCACTTTTGTTTAGTGACGAGGTTTCCAAAAAAGGGGCTTGACAGCCGTTCAAACATGAGAACGTAATCGAACACGCTAGCAGCGTTGCTTCCGCTTCGAACGAACCGAATCGGCCTGTTTCCACGTCGCGGGTCAGTTCCATTCATGAGTGAGTGGGTGCCGAACTCGCCTGCGTGTCAGAGGAATGAGACGAAAATGTCGTACAGCGCGTGCGAACCAACCGCGATGCCGAATCCTCGAAACAGAAACACCAAAGAGAAGAACACACCGGCAGAACAGCGAAACAAGAAGCTCGTCCACTGAAACGTGTCGCCAAATGACGTGGCAATATGCCAAGTCCCTAAGTTCAAGTCCAACTGATAGTGCGCAGCCGCAAAAACAAGACTGCTCAACACTACCGCGGTAACACAGCTGACTTTCCGCGTGACGCCGATCCGGTAAAGCCCAGCAGCCAAGGCCGATAACAGAATCAGACGGAACAACAGTTCTTCATAGATTCCGGCACCAAGAAAAGCGATCGCGCGCACCAGAAAAGAACCTTGGTTCACGATGGCGCAATGTGTTGGCAACTCTCGAGTGGCCGTCAGTTCAGTCAAGAGCGAACCTTGCGCCTGGGCCACAACGACTAGCAAAAACCCCAAGGTCATTGATTCGATGAACATGCCGTACAGCACGTTGCAACGTATCTTCCACGAATCATGACGCAAGTGGTGCCAACCCAAGAGAATTCCACACGTCAGTAAAGGCAGCAACAGGTACTGGCTGAAACCGGCCAATTCCAATAGACGTCTAAGCCAGACGTCGGCCCCATTGCGCATCGCTTGTGGCCAAAAGAGCAAACCGCCTTCGTAGGCCAATAGCATCGGCGCGACAAAGACAAGACAGATAATCGGCTGCGTCGAGGCCCGCCAGTAACCAGCCAGCATTCCCGCTGTCACGCCGTCCGACGATTTCCCAGAGGCCATGGTCTTTACCGAAAACGGAAGATTAGGTTGGTGGATCCGTTCGAGGCAATGTCGGTTCGGCCTTAAACGACAATTCGCCGGTAGCTCTTAGCTCGATCCGATAGGATGTCCCTTTCGTGACCTTAAACGACGGTGCGTCGCCATGAATCGCTCGAATTCCAAGTTCCGCTTGTTTGATTTCGTTATTGGCTACGTTCCAGAAATCGTCCCAAATGCGTTTCTCAAATTCAGACAACGCACTTCCACGCGCGTAAGCCGTGGGCCGCTGGCCAGCCTGATCGAGTGCGAATCCGTCTTTTGGTTCTTGGAATTCGCCAAACAATCGGCGAAAGAACACCAGCGCTGTGCCGCGATCAATATCCGCCTCTTCGACATATTTGTCGTCAAACTTGACAACCCAGGTATCGACATAGACCATATCGCCCAGAATTCGAAATTGCTTGGGCTCGTCGAGCGGTTCACCGTTTTCATCAAGCTCCTGAAATTCAACCAGTGAAATGACTTCATTTTCGGCGTTGGTCGACTGATCCAACACCGTTAGGCGGGCAACGCGGTGGTCAACCTTGAGCAACCGCAACGAAGTATCCAGCCGCGTAATTTCTTGTTCCTGCTCATCAACTTTCACGTTTAGCGTGCTGATCTGAACGGTCTTCTCCTGAAGCTCGACGTTCTTCTTCGCCAGCGACCGGTCTTTTTCGGCGTTGTCATTCTGAGCACGTGTCAGGGCCGACTTGGCTTCGGCCAGCTGTTTCGTCGCCCGATGAGTCGCCTCGTCCTTCTCGTTGTAGACGCTGTAGCCGTACCACCCTCCGTACCCCAGTCCGCCGACAATCACCAATCCCAACACTGTACGGACAGCGCTGTTCAACACGCTAACGGTTTCTATGGTGGTTGACACTTTTCAAGTCTCCATCACTGCTCATTGGTTTCTTATTCAGTGTCGGTATACCAAACGAAACAACAGGAGGAATCCTAGTTGTTTACATATTTTAGCGATACCGAGCTATCGGGCTGTAGTCGGAATTCCGGTTTTAACGTTGGTGCGTGACAAACTACTGGGCTGACAGTGGGGCGTTTTGGCGATACATGCGGCAAAATCAGCCGCTAAACGGGGCGACCAAGTAGTATTCGCACAGCGGTTTCGATATTGGCCTGACGCATCAACGACTCCCCTACCAATAACGCATCCACACCAGCGTCCTCGAGTCGTCGCACGTCGGCACGCGTGTGGATGCCGCTCTCTCCAACCAGCAAACATTCATCGGGAATCTGCTCGCGCATCCGAATCGTGTGGTCTAGATCGACCTCAAAGGTGCGCAGGTCGCGGTTGTTGACACCTATCAGCGTCGCTCCGGCTTCCAACACACGGTTCAAGTTTTCCAGTTCGTGGAATTCGACTAGCGGCGTCATCCCCAGTGCGATGGTCTTGTGGTGGAGCTTGCGGAGATTGTAATCGTCCAGGCATTCGGCAATGAGTAGAACGGCATCGGCTCCGGCGGCGCGGGCTTCGAGCAGCTGGTACGAATCCAAGATGAAATCCTTGCGCAGCGCAGGCAACCCTGTTTGTTGTCGGATTTGACGCAGGTACTCCAAGCTGCCTTGGAAATAACTCACGTCGGTCAGCACACTGAGACAGGACGCTCCGCCCTGTTCGTACGCCTGAGCAATTTCCAACGGCTGAAAGTCCTCGCGAATGACACCTTTCGACGGGCTGGCCTTTTTAACTTCACCAATCAGTTTGATCGGCCCCTCGGCTGCCAATGCGGCGAAGAAGTCGCGACATGGGAGCGTTGTCTCAATTTGTTGTTCAAGCGTCGCTAGGGGAGTAGCCGCGCGTGCCGCGGCAATCTCTTGCCGTTTTGTCGCAACAATCTTGTCCAGAATCGTGGCCATCAGTCGCATTCACAATGCTGCAACGCCCACGGGTTTTGGCGTCACGTAACTGTCTTAGAATTCAAAACACAACCGCTGTGGCACGTTGCATAACTCGACAATCCACGCCAGCAATGCGTGTTATGTTAGGGGTTCTTAGTGTTTGAAGTGACGGCGACCGGTGAATACCATGGGAATCCTCAACTCATTGCACGCGGCAATCACTTCGTCGTCTTTTCTTGATCCGCCAGGCTGAATGATCGCGGCGATGCCCGCCTGTGCGGCTTTTTCAATCGAGTCAGGAAATGGGAAAAAAGCGTCCGACGCCAGCACGCTCCCGGTAACGCGATCACCGGCTTTCTGAATCGCGATATCAACCGAATCGACGCGGCTCATCTGCCCGGCACCAACACCGCATACGGCCTGATCTTTGGAGAGGGTGATCGCATTCGATTTGACGTGCCGAACCACGGCCCAACCGAATCGCAATTCCTCCATCTGCTCGTCCATAGGTTTGCTGGCAGTCACGACCTTCCAGTGGTCCTCCGGATCGGCCCCTAAATCGGAATCCTGAACCAACACACCGCCGTCGACGAAGCGGAGCTGACGACCTGGTGCCAGCACGCCAAGCGAGCCGACTTGCATCAATCGGACGTTGTGCTTCCATTTCGGTTTCGTCGTCAGAATTCCCACGGCAGCGGCAGAAAAATCAGGGGCGACAATCGCTTCGACAAACAGGCCAGGCTGGGCCAAGTACTCGGCCGTCGCTTCGTCGACAGTTCCATTGAAGCCTAACACCGATCCGAATGCACTGACCGGGTCACCCAGCATCGCCTTTTCAACGGCTTCGGCCAGTGTGTCCGCCGAAGCCGCTCCACACGGATTGTTGTGTTTTACCACGGACACGCCAGGCGGCGGCAGCGACCTCGCGATGGTCAACGCGCTGTCCAAGTCGAGCAAGTTGTTGTAGGAGAGTTCTTTTCCATTCAACTGGCGGGCCGACACAAGGTTCGCCCCAATTGGATTTCGCTGACTGTAGAGGGCCGCCTTTTGATGCGGATTCTCGCCGTAACGCAACACGGCCTTACGACGGAACGAGGCATTAAGCGTCGGTGGAAACGAATCTTCTTCTACTGCACTCGTGAAGTAATCCGAGATCGCTCGGTCATACGTGGCGGTTCGTTCGAACGCCTCACCTGCCAGTCGCCGCCGCGTCTCGATCGTCGTCGCTCCGTGCAGCTGAACCTCGTCGAGGATTCCCGAGTACTGCTCGGGGTCGGTGGCAATGCTGACAAACGCATGGTTCTTGGCCGCAGCCCGCACCAGACTGGGGCCGCCAATATCAATTTGCTCGATGGCTTCGGACGTGGTGACTCCCGTTCGGTTAATCGTCGCCTCGAAGGGATACAGATTCACGACCACCAGTTCGAATGACACGATGTCATATTCTTCGATTCCCTGCATGTCGTCAGGTCGATCATGTCGGCACAAAATGCCCGCAAACACTTTCGGATGCAAGGTCTTCACTCGACCATCCATCATCTCCGGAAAACCCGTATACGCGGAGACGTCGGTGACTTCGATCCCCTGCCCTTCCAAATATCGTCGCGTGCCGCCGGTGCTATAGACTGACACTCCCGACGCCGTCAGACCGTGGGCAAAGTCCGCCAAACCGAGCTTGTTACTGACGCTGATCAGGGCGCGACGAATCTTGGGATTCTGCATGGTCTCTTCAAACACAGGGGAAGGCACGGCCTCACTAGGTGTACGCAGTCAAACGCAAGAGGTCAAGCCGCCCGTTCCTGTTTCTGGAGAAAACGCAGACCACACCAGAGTTGCGTCGGGGATTGCAGCAGACGGTTCAACTCGCGTCTGATGAAGCAGGTGCGCTAGCCTTGGCTGGTATCCGGGTCGTCAGCGGCGGGTGGCGGTGCGTCAGTTTCCGCATCACCCGCCGGCTCGTCGTCCTTGGGCTTTTTGGCGTTAGGAGCCGCACGAGTTGGCTCGCTCGCTGCGGGCTTTTTTGCGCCGGACTTCTCACTGGTGCCTGGTTTGCCTTCGTCTGGTGTGGCAGTGGGTTTCTTGCCGTCCGTATTGCTGGCTGCGTCGGGCTCGGGAGTTGTACCATCCGGCTCCTCTGTTTCAAGCACTTCGTCTGGGATCGCCCTGTGCATTCGCAGCAGTGGAAGTAACTCGAAATCAGCTGGCAGCTTTTCTTCAAGGTGGCCGAGCAATTCGATGTAGGCCTGCACATCCTCCAACAAATCGTCGGCCATGAGCTGTTCCATCAAATTCGGATTGTCATTTAGAATCTCTGCCCATTCGTGCCAGGCCAGTTCGTATTCTTTCCGCGCCGCTTCAACTTCGACATCATTACGCAACTGGCCGGCAACATAAATGTGCCTGCGGGCCTTGACTGTTTGTGGTTTCTGTTCGACTTCACAGCGAGTCCGCCAATACTCGAAGTTCACATTGGATCGGTACTTTCCAACCCATTCCGCATTCTCTTGCGCAGCCATGATCCGATCCGTCAGTTTGTTGCAACGCGCTCGAACTCCTTGAGGCGAGTTTTTCGCAACGTCCCTGGAGCTAACGGACACTTTCTCCATTGCCTGCATGTATATTTCGTAATCTTCAGGCGATTGAATCTCTTCCAGCGGAGTGTCGTGGAGTTTCCTTTCGGCCGCGGTCAATCCTGCCAATCTCGTTTGATGTAACCCGTCGCGAACTCCAGGCGCAAGTTGATCCAATTGTTTGACCAGTCTCGCAGTTTCCGATTCTTTGGCCTCCCTGTCATTGAGTCGAATAATCAGTCCTTGCGACGTGGGGACCTGTCGGTCACCATACGTTTTCCATTCGTCACCGCTCTGCTTCCAGGCGTACTCAGCCTTTTCATCGAGGATGCCTTCGGCTTCGATCGCCACGGCGTAATTCATGCGTGACTTGGGGCCGTCAGCATAGAAAATGTGGGGGGACTTGCCACGAATCGGTACGCCCATATTCTCGACAATGTCATAGCCATTGTTGAACCACAACCTCGCAACCAGCCAGTTGTCTGGTTTGCCCGTAGCATCGCAACGGGCCGAATCGACGGCCACATAGTTGTTCAGACTCTCGTGGAAATCTCTATCTTCGTGAAACAGCCGGCGAAACTGTTTCGATTCATCGGCACGACCAAATTTTTGTCCGGTATACCAACCAACGGTCCAAAACAAGCGAGGCTCTTTTCGATTGTACTTGGTCCCTTTAATCAGGTATTCAATGCCCTTCTTGACCCACTGGTAGCGAAAACGGTAGTCGTCATGTTCGACGGAGATGTTGTAAGAGAGATTGTGCGACTGAAACTCCCAGACGGTAACGTAATTAGGCTGCAGTTTGGCCATTTGGTTGACCACTGCAATCATCTTCTCCCAATTCTCTTTTTTCTTGTATTCATTTGCTTTGGTCCAAAGAATATTAGCCGCGACGCCGCGCATTCCCAGCGTTGCCAGTTTCATGGATTCACTGGCGGGATCGATTTCCCCCAATTCCGCTTGTGACAAATCGTAATCGGTACGCAATTGCGACAGTTTGCCACCGGGTGTTGAATTCGGTGCCATTGGATCACCCGCTGCGGGGTGGCCGATCATGTAGAGCGGAATCATGAGCAGCGCCATAATTCCCAAGTAAAGTACCTTGCGCTGGAATGCAACGTTTTGGATCATGCTGCCACTTCCCGTGTTTTTAGGAAGAAGTACCCGATGAGAGTTACGAAGACAAAGTATGTTAATGCGCGGAGTATGTGTATGACCAACAAGCTCGGTTCGATATTGAAGCCTGTCGCCACAAATTCCGTCATACTGAACCCGGCATAGTCAGGCAAAGAAATTGTGATCAGATTCAGGCCGGTAAGGAAAACGCCATCGATGAACTTCACCACGGCAGTTGGATACGTGCCGATATCCAGGTCAACGGTTAGGTTGGCCTGTGTTATTGTGCGAATCAACGCTTCCATGGGGCCGCCCCCTTCCAGCACGCCAGTAACCAAGTCGACGATGAATTTGCGGAACAATCCCACCACGATGGTCGACAACGTTGCCAACATTCCCACCGGGCCACTCAAAAACGTGCTGAAACCAACACCGAACGTCGTGACCATCAACATTTGCAGCCAAATCCCGACAAACCCTTTGATGAAATTGATGGCGAAATTGCCATCGTTTTCCAGCACGTAAACATCCGGTTCCGCCATGCCATAATATTGGCCACGTTCGGAACACTGGATCCAAACCTCCAGTTTGCCGCCATCGGTGAGATCCTTGAACAGGTCGACGTCACTTACCGTACCGTCGCTGTCGATTGCTTTCAGCTGCCGAGGAATGAACTGGCGGTCAATGGCAAACTCGGTTGCTGAAAACGAGATGGGTTCGCTGCTGAGAATAGCGGCACCAGCTTTGGGATTCCGAATCGTGATCGATCCCCGAATTCCTTTTTCGATGTTACCCTTGTGGGTGCGAAATACACGCAAATTGAGTTCTAAATTGAAGCCCTCGGGGTACTTGCCCGCGGTCATACCATCGAATGTCCAGACCGCGGCGGCCAAGGTCCCGCCCTCGATATAACTGCGATAGGCCCATTCATGCCCAACGTTGACACCCGAGCCTGGATTGCCGCTGCGATCCTTGAATCGCAAATCTCCCCGCCGAACGACACGAGCCGCCAGCCCGCCCTGGGGCGGACCGATCTTGTAGTCGCCACCCACCTTCTTGACAGAATGGTGATGGCCCATCACGACGTCCGTTTCACCTGTGCCGTCGTCGTACATCGTAATCGTATGACGATGGTGAGCATCGTACGTGGTGACTCCTTGAAGCAACCCGTCGGGAGCCAAATCTGTCAGCGTGGTCTGAATTTGTCCGTCAACTTGATGCTCGTGACTCAAGCCGCGCACAACAAACAGATAGCTAACCAGACACATCGCAACCAAAATCGCCGTGCCGACCGTCATAAAACCGATGATTCGGCCGAGAACAATTTCGGTTCCCCGCACTGGTTTGGTGACGATCGTATAGATCGTGCGGTTCTTGATGTCCGCCGGGAGGCTGAAAGTGCTGAGAAACAGCGCCAGAATCAAGACTAGATAATTTGACGACGTAAGCACAAAACTGAGATAGAGCCGCCCAGGATTGTCGCTCTTGACATCCAAATACCAGCCAGCGAATAACAGCACGACAATGAAAACAGCGAAGGCGATCAGCACCTTGCGGCGAATTGACTCTTGGACTGCCAGCATGGCCATGGCGAGCGTGCGACGTACCGACGTATTGGCCAAATCAAAGACGGCACTGCCAATGACTTGTGCCACGGCGTAAAAACCCTCGACGGGTCCTCGTCGAATCGCTGACACAAGGTAGCCGATAACAAAACCGGTAGTGGCAAAAAATACGATGAAGAGCGGGAGGTAAAAAAGTGCCTCACCGATCCAATCGGAAAAATTCGGGATGGCTTGTTCGAGTGTCATTTTTTTCTAGGGAACTTACGAAGAGGCTGTGGGATCAAGAAGACCTGGCGATTCGCGTCAATAGTCACCCATGTTAGTTATTGCCCGTATCAACTGTCGCCGCGGGCACGACGGCCTGGGCGCGCTTCACTGTCCATAACAATGTTCAGGAACAGCTCTTCCAAAGTGGTGGTCGGATTCTCCATCGACAGCAACTCTCCACCATGTTTTGCCACAACAGCTCGAATCTCTTCTTCCGCTTCCTGGCTCAGGCCCTGCGCCTGCATCTGGGTCACATTCTGAACCTTCAAGAGACTGTCAACGCGGCCAAGCTCTTTCAACTCGCCCTGGTGCAAAATCGCGATGCGGTCACAAACATCTTGTACGTCGGCCAGCAGATGGCTGCACATTAAGACGGTCTTGCCCTGGTCGCGAAGCCTGATAATCAGGTCCTTCATCTCCCGCGTTCCAATCGGATCCAAGCCCGTCGTCGGTTCGTCCAGAAGGATCAAATCGGGATCGTTGATGAGTGCTTGCGCGAGACCGATTCTGCGCGTCATGCCTTTCGAATACTCCTTCAACTGACGACGTTTGGCCCAGTCCAGGCCAACCATCGAAATCAATTCGTTGACGCGGTCCCGACGAATGTCAGCGGGCATATCGAACAAGCGACCGTAGAAATCAAGCGTTTCCGAGGCACTCAGAAATTTGTACAGGTAGGACTCTTCCGGCAGATAGCCAATTCGCTCGTTCTTGGCCACATCGCTGGCATCTTTGCCAAACACAAGCGCCTGGCCACTGGTTGGAAACAAGAGCCCCAAGAGCAGCTTGATGGTTGTCGATTTTCCGGAACCATTGGGCCCCAACAGCCCAAAAACCTCGCCCTGCTTCACTTCCAGGTCGAGCGCCTTTAGTGCATTTACTTTCTGGCGACCCCAGAAATCGCGGTAGATCTTAGCCAGGTTTCGTGTTTCAACGATTACATCAGACGCGGACTTGTCTACTGCATCCTGCGAAGGGGCAGCCGCGGTCATAGGCTCCGACATGAAGTTTCTCCGACGAGCAACGCGTGGGATGACGAAAATCAGACGATAAACAGAACGCTAACGCAGGAATCGGCGGAAATGGCCGAGCCAACCGGGTGGCACCATATCCCGATCCTCGAGACCATCCGTTCGAAGGGGCTGCACCTCAGGTGTCCTTTGTGTACGCAGACCTGGATCAGAGGGTTCGAAGGACGCTGAAAAACGGAGAATCCGTTTCCTGCAGCCCGCTGGTCAACCCAAGGCCAATTCATGGATAGGTAAACTTCAATATAAATGAGCCCCCAGGGCGTCGCAAGAATGTGATCGCGGATCCTTCGTGACAAACTGCGGTTGAGAACCGGTTGATGGGGTCGACGGACGTTATAGACTGCGCAGCCCTCCCGATGACCCAAGTTGACTCGGCAACGCATTCTCGGCTCGGCCGAACCTCGATCGCTCGCCGAGATCTACCAGATTCTGCCGATTGTCGCGCCCCGTCGGTCGGCCTCGCGAGACACCCGGTTGGCCTCGGCGACTCCTGACAAGTTTCAAATCAACCGGTACACTGCGCTAGCAAGCACTGGGGCTAGCAAGCACTGGGGCTAGCGAGCACTGGGCCGGCGAGCACTGGGCCCTTCGAGTCTCTGGGAACGCTGGACGGCTGGCGAACATGGACCGAACATGGACGAATCAATCGACGCAAACGGTCTCTCGGCCGCGCTGAACTTCCTCTACGACCGCATTGACTACGAACGCAATGCAGCTGCTCCCGCTCGCTCGTATGGCTTGCACCTTGACCGGATGCACGACTTGCTTCAACGGCTGGGTAATCCTCACCACAACTTGAACGTTGTCCATGTCGCAGGTACCAAAGGGAAGGGCTCCACGGCGTCGATGATCGCATCGGTGCTTGTTCAGTCCGAGTTTCGCGTTGGTCTTTATACGTCCCCCCATCTGCAGCGGCTCGAAGAGCGATTTGTCGTCAACAGCCGGCCTTGCACGCCGCAGCAACTGGTCGACTTGATCGAGCATGTGCGACCCGCTGTCGTCGAACTGGATCGACAGCGCGCGGCAAACGACTTCGGCCTGACGTTCTTCGAAATCACCACCGCGATGGCCCTGGCGCATTTTGATCGTGAAGCGGTCGAGATCGCTGTGTTGGAAGTCGGCATGGGCGGGCGGCTCGATTCGACGAATGTCTGCCAACCTCTGGTTTCGGTGATTACCAACATCAGCCTGGACCACACACGTCAACTGGGTAACACGCTTGAGTCGATCGCCACGGAGAAAGCCGGAATCATCAAGCCGGGGGTTCCCGTCGTGTCCGGAGTTGTTCCGGCGGAACCGCGCAAGGCGATTGCCCGCGTGGCGGCAAGGCAGAACAGTCACCTGTTTTCGTTGAACAGAGATTTTCACTTTGACTTCACGCCACCTGTGGCAACCAACTTGAAGGTGACACCACATGGCTCGCTAACCTACTCGGAAAATGGCGATCGCACTGAAGACGCGACCGGCCAGGACCGCCGTCTCAATCTGGCGCCCGGTCTGCTCGGTCGTCACCAAGCGGCCAATGCGGCAGTGGCCGTCGCCACGATCGGTCGCCTGCAATCGTTGGGTTGGGCAGTTCCCATGGAGGCAATTGTTCAGGGCATCGCCGTGGCAGAATGCCCTGCGCGGATTGAGATTGTCGCCAAGCACCCTTGGATTATTCTCGATACGGCGCACAACACAGCGTCCATCGAAGCGCTGATTGCAGTGCTGAATCAATCATTCACTGCGCAGCGGCGGGTCCTGATCTTCGCCGCGACACGAGACAAAGATGCCCTCGGAATGCTGCGTCTGCTGCTGCCGCAGTTTGATTCGACCATTCTCACGCGGTACCACGACAATCCGCGATCGGTGTTGCCGGCCGACCTAATGAAGCTCGTCAAACGCCTTGACGCGGAAGCCATCGGCGCTCGACCGTCGCACCTCTCAGTGTCGATCTGCAACGACCCGATCTCCGCTTGGCAAACGTGCCGCGCGGAGATCGATATGGAAAGTTTGGTGTGCGTCACCGGTTCGTTCTTCTTGGCCGCCGAGATTCGGGACACGTTGCGCGGCGAAGGTCCAGGCCAGCCCTAAGCCGTACGCGCTTCGGCATCGATCTCTCGAAGCTTCTCTTCAACGTATTCGATGGCCCGCTGCAATTGTGGATCGTCATAGGGTTCATCAGACAGTTCGGCAGCATCGGGGGACTCGAATCGCTCTCGCAGCGTATTGAGGATCTCGGGATTGGCTTCGATCAGGCCTGGAAACAAATCTCGCTTTTCTCGGTCCCACACGACTCGGCGGATCTCTTCGTCATTCAACGAAACTGAGTAGCCGCGATTTGGTTTGACGCCCCAAGGTTCGTCTTCGCCCACGTCCCGACGACGATGAATGTTCTCGCCGCTTGGTCGCCAATAGCTGGCAGTGGTTAGTTTGAGTGCGCTGCGACCGCCTTCAAGTTCCAAAATGTTCTGCACGGTTCCTTTCCCCCACGTCCTCTCGCCAACGACAATGGCGCGGCCATGATCTTGCATACATGCGGCCACAATTTCGCTGGCGCTGGCCGAAAATCCGTTCACTAGTACGGCGATGGGCACCTTGGCGTCAACGATGGTGGTGGGAGTGGCACTGTAGTTGCTACGAATCGAACCATCTCGTCCGCGCGTGCTGACAATGCGCCCTTTCGCAACGAAGGCATCACACGTCTCGACCGCCGCAGAGAGGAGTCCACCCGCGTTGTCACGAAGATCCAAGATGATTGCCTCCAACGGAGGAGACATCGTCACGTCAGTCAAAACCGCGTTCAGTTCATCAACGGTGTGCTTGCCAAATCTGTTCAGCCTCAAGTAGCCGATGCGTGGGTTCTTTGCCAGGTGAAAATCCCACGATCCGTCAGCGCGACGTACATCGCCCTTGATCGACTGGATAAGGATGATCTCGCGCTGAAGCGTCATGGCCACAGGTTTCTCGTCACCCGCGTGTTTCACGGACAGCTCGATCGTTTCGCCTGGTCGACCGCGCATTCGTTTAACCGAATCGGGCCGCGACATCCCGACTGTCGGCACGCCGGAAATCTCCCAAATGGTGTCACCGGCACGAATCCCTGCTCGAAAAGCCGGCGTGTGGATCAGCGGGCTCAACACGATCAAGGGCGAGTCGTCGTCTTTCTTCGCAATCTCGATCCCAATGCCACCAAATTCCTGATCCAAATCCTCTTCCATCTGCTTGAATGGTTCAGGTCCGATGTAGGTCGAATATTGGTCGAGCCCTTTGACCATCCCAGTCATCGCGTTCTCGAACAGCTCGCGCGAATCAACTTCTTCGACATAGAAATCTTCGATCAGCTGCATCGCTTCGGCGACGGAGGACGCGTGGCGGTTGTGTTCGGCCTTCTGATAACAGATCAGTGAGAACACGGCGGTCACAAAGATCACCGTCAAGTTGCGCAGAGGCATAGCAATTGTCCGCGGACGAAGGAAAAAAAGTTGGCCGGTGCGAGCCCAGGTCAGTTCCGACAATGGTATGTCATTGTCGCGCCCTTGGCAAAGCCAGCCTACCCCCGCAGACACCAGGAATCCGCAGTCAGCCGCCAACCAACGCCAGAAATGGGACGGGAGGCAGATTTGGCCGCCGACAGGTCTCAGAGCAAAAAAACGGAGGCGCCAAAGGTTTTGGCCACCTCCGTTCTCTTTGAAATTTCAAGTATCAGCGATCAGGGAGGGGGCGGTCCAGGATCAGGGGGTACTAGATCGTCACCGCTCATGCCCGGCTCTTCCGGCGCAGCTTCACCCGTGTCCGGCGGTAGAGTTGCCGGTCCACTATCTTCGCCGCAACCGATTGTTGAGATGGTCAAACCAAGGACAAACAGCCAGCAATAAACTCGCTTCATTTTCTTTCCTCAAGTTAGTCGTTAAGAACGTCGTGCTGACGAGTATCCAGCATGCCAGTGGCATAAAGGAAACCGTTTCGGTCGGCTGTTCCGTTGACGGCCCGCACGGAGCCGTCGCCCAGCGCAAACAAAACGACACCGGGATGCATGGAACCATGTTGGTACCATCCTGGCTTGCTGACGGGACTCGGCAGTCGCCATGCGCTCGGCATTCCCCCCATGCCCATCCAAGTAAAGGCGTAAAGCTTCGGCCCTTTGTCGTGAGGAGGCGCGCGGTGACCAAGCACTTCACCAAACGCAATCGTGTTGCTGGTGCCATCCAACATGTCGGCAAAACGGTTTTGGGATCGTGGCCAGTACAGGCCCTTGTACTGCGTCCAACCTGTCGACTGCCCGTCACTGGTTCGCGTGCCTTCGCCGATGCCGCCAGCACTTGGGGCGTAGTTTGTCCGCCCTAATTGGGGCATGGGGCTGTTCCAATATCCGCCGGTCACAGTTGTCTGCTTTGTGTAGAGATAGGCAAACGTGCGCTGATTCGCAAATGGATTCGCGGACGGGCACACAAAGGCTGGGATCCTGCTTTGTGCAGCGGACCACGATGCACTTTGGGACCACCAAGTGTTTACACGGTCACCGCTCGTGTCGTCCATTGGGTAGAAACTATCGACCTTTACGTTGAGTGCCGAGTCGATCCGATCGTAAACATTCTGCTGCTCCAGAAACGGCAGCAAGTATACCAAGGCGCCAATGTACTGGTGCCGACCCTTGTTCGCTCCGGGCGGATACTGCGGGTCGGGTATCGGACCCAGAATCCCTGGCGGCATTCGCTTGTAGGTGTCATGAAAGTTATGCGATGACAGAGCAATCTGCTTGAGATTGTTCGTGCATTGCATACGACGCGCTGCTTCGCGAGCCGCTTGAACGGCAGGTAGCAACAAAGCTACCAAGATTCCGATGATGGCGATCACCACCAATAATTCAACTAACGTAAAGCCCTCCTGACGATGGGGCCGTGCTGTGACACGGTTCATAGTACACTCCTCGTGGAAAAACTTAGGGGGAAAATATTAAGACGAACTCCCTCAACGTGGTTATAGTTGTGGAGAGACTTCTTCTGAACCAGTGTCCCCGACCTAATTTCGACGTGCAAGTCTTCTTTTGAGAAAAATGAGAAATAGTTGGTTCGTATCGGCGAATAATGGAGAATCGCTTCGATGTGCCATTACCAATTGCCGGTATGAGTTGCCGATTCAAGATGTACGTGGGCAACGACCGCGTTCTTCCAGGCAACAACTGCACTTATGCCTCAGGCACCATTTGGGCTACCAAGTTTGCCGTACAACGTGGCGCGTCCGATCCCCAGGATCTTGCAGGCCTGCGTCTTGTTCCCTTTCACACTGGCGAGGACTTGCTGGATATGGCGAATCTCAGCCTCTTTCAATGTTGTCATCAACATGGGGAGGTCCTTGGGGGTGAGGTGGGATTCTGGGATGCCCAACTCTGCCGTGGTTACCTCCTCTCCAGAACCAAGCACAACAGCCCGTTCAACGGCGTTCTTTAATTCACGAACGTTGCCGGGCCACTGGTAGGCCTTGATCGCATCGGCGGCTGCGGGCGACAACCGTCGGATGCCTTTGCCAAGCTGATTTCGAAAACGTTCGATGAACAGGGCTGCTAGCTCGAGAATGTCATCGACTCGATCTCTCAACGGAGGGACTTGAATATCGATCACACGGAGCCGGTAATAGAGGTCTTCGCGAAATCGGCCCTGCTCGATCAGCTCGGGCAAGTTCCGATGCGTGGCGGCAATCACGCGCACCTCGACGCTGATCCAATCGTCACCTCCGAGCCGCTGGAATGGGTGGCCTTCCAGGACCCGCAACAGCTTGGCTTGGCACGCCAGGCTCATCTCTCCAATCTCATCGAGGAAGATGGTCCCTCGATGTGCGCGCTCGAATTGCCCCAGGTGCCGTCGATCCGCACCGGTGAAAGCACCGACGTCATGCCCAAACAGTTCGCTTTCAAGTAACGATTCAGTGAACGCCGCGCAATTCACCGTTAGGTAGGGGCCGGCCCTATGGCGACTGAGATCGTGTAACGAACGGGCGACCAGTTCTTTGCCTGTACCGCTCTCCCCAAGTACGAGCACGTTCGAGTTGGCGGGTCCGACCAAGGCGATCTGATCGAACACTTTTTGCATCGCGGCACTCGAACCCACTAGCTGTTTTTGACTGCTTACACGACGACGCAACTCTGCATTCGCCAGCTCGAGTCGCTCGCGATGCTCAAGGTTCTCCAAAGCCAATCCAGTTTGGTGCGCGACAATCACAGCAAAGTCCAAGTCGGCCTCCGCAAACGGTTCTCGATCGGCCTTCCGATGGCACTGGATCGCGCCACGACAAGCTTGCGGTCCGGCCATCGGAACTGCCAATGACCTACCTGCGATCGGCTGCTTGTCAGCAACATCGCGTGACTCGGATGGCAGTTCGATCAACATCGCTTTGCGCTTTTCGACCGCCAAGCTCGCGAGCAAGTGCTCGTCTGGGACTTCGCCCGAGTGCTCAACACAACGGAGCCTGCCATCGGCCCCAACCAGCCAGACCGAAACCTGGTCAGCAGCAATCCCATCGACCAGAGATGCAACGGTCGAACGGATCAGTTCATCGGAATCCGAATATTGATGCAGCAAGTTGGCCAAACGTGACAGGACCCCAGAATCGCGGACGACTCGTGCCATCGACTCGCTGGCACTCTGCTCAACCAACGTCCCACTCACATCGGTATTCGAATTCTGACCAAGGGATGTAGTCGCGCGAAACAGCGAAGTCTGAATTTCTGTTCCACCTCCAGCGGAGTCATCGACAAACAGAATCAGCCGATCGCCGATCCGGATGAGGTCACCTGATTCCATGACTGAGTGTTGCAGGGGCTGCGAGTTCAAGAGCGTGCCATTCAAGCTGTCGCAGTCTTCCAAATGCCAACGGCCATTCCGCCACAGCACCCGAGAATGCATACGACTGGCGCGGTCATCGTCCAACTGGATGTCGTTAGAACTGTGCCGACCCAACGTGATGACCGGTGTCCCCTCATCCAACGAAATCGTGGTGCCGGTGTGCCTTCCGTTCAAGACGACAAGGGAGAACGTCATTCGGCGACCCAATCAGCTTGACGCGAAAGAAAACTGAGAAGTGAGAACAACCATTGTATGGATATAGGGCGCTCATTTCAAGGTAACTGTCTCGATTTAGTGCGATTCTTCGCAAGCCAAGTTCTCCCTCGATCCAAAAAAAATAACCTATCCGTCTAACAACAAACAGTTTAATGACAATCTCTCCGGTGGCCGGAGTTATTGGCCCTTCGTTTGCATGGTGGTGGCATGGAAACGGATCTTAGAGTCGAACGCTTGGAGGCAACCTCGTTGGAGGGGCCGGAACCAAGGAAGAGGCAACAGGAAAAGTCCCGTTGATCGCGTTCTCAGTAATATAGGCCGGTCACGGACTGTAAAGGCATAGAAGCGAGAGCCGATGCCTGAGGCGTGAGGGGCGGTTGGTCCTGGGAAGAGCCAACCGCTCCTCTTTTTTTGCGCTTACAGCGAACATCAGGTCGTTGCAAATCGACCGATTCCGCTCGACTCGGCCCGGGGGCTGCTTGATTCGAGGTAGTTGCCACGGGTACGCTGAAGCGACACAGGCGATTCGAGGACGCTGCATCCAACACATTCATGGACCCCTAGCTCAGTCCACCTCTGGAAGGTGGACGTTTTGCCCGACGTCGCTCGGGTCCCTTCCCACTAGTTCATCGAGATCACATGTCCGAATTCACCCGTTTCCAGGTTGTCCGGCAGGACGACGTGACGATCATCCGACTGTTGGACCCGGAGTTGTCCGACCTGCTTATCCAAGATTCGTTTCTTGAAGAAATCATGTCGCTGCTATCGGACGATACACTGGTCAACCTGGTGATCAACTGTTCGATTGTCAACTACTGCAACTCAGGCGTTATCAACGCGCTGATCAGAGCAAAGAAACGGATCGTAGAAAAACACGGCGAGATCCGGCTTTGCGAACTCAACGAACATGTGCTCGAGGCATTCCGAGCTCTGAATCTTGAGGGTACGGTGTTTCAGGTTTTCGCAACGGAAGCGGAGGCGATCGCTTCGTTTTAGACGTATGTGCGCGATCGTCGCGCTGTCCGATCAGGAGATGCCGAGCAGATCGAGAGGGTGGTCAATGGCGAGGCGGGCACGACTGTCAAGCAATTCGGCACGCGACCGAAATCCCCATGTGACGCCGATTCCCGTCATACCGGCGTTAACCGCAGTTTGCATGTCGACATCGGAATCGCCCACGAACAAGCACATCGACGGCGAGATCTCAAACGCACGTGAAATCTCTAATGCGGCAGCCGGATCGGGTTTGCAGGGAATATCGTCGCGTTGACCATAGACAATCGCAAACGTCGAGGCGTCAAAAAACTCGTCGACACACACGATGGTGTTCGCATGGGGCTTGTTGGACAAGACGGCCATCTGGACTTGACGTTGCGTGAGCATATCCAGCAATTCGCGAATCCCCGGATATGGACAGGTACTAAGATTCCAGGTGTCGCAATAGACGCGACGGAATTGGGCACTGGACGAGGCGATGGTTTCCGCATCTCGGTGCTCGGGTGGCATTGCCCGCTGCATCAACAGTTCGACACCATTACCGACGAAGTGGCGATACGCCGGTAGGTCATGCGTGGGCAGCTGCCGCGACACCAGCACGCGATTGGCGGCGTCTGCAATGTCGGCCAGGGTATCCAACAGCGTGCCGTCTAGATCGAAAATGACCGCCGAGTATTCCATGGTCTATCCTGTTCGATGCCCAAACCAGTTGCATCGTGGCCGTGCCCTAAGAAGGAAAAGGCCCTATCAATTCTTGCGGCCAATGTCTCTCGTCTACATTGTCAGCAATACGTGCTTGCGCCAAGTAGCTTGCAATGCTGTCCAGGATGAACTTGAATCGATCTTGCCTCAATGCACGCCGTCGACTACAAGCCCTCATCACACGTCTTTACACCGGGATTCACTTCTCGGCGGGCTTTTGCGAATCACGGCGAGACGATGCTCATGTTTCGACCCTCAACTCTAACTTGTTGGCTGACCTTGTTGGTGCCGCTAGCAGCTAGCCTGTCCTTCTTCGCGGCGGCGACAACAGTTGGGCAGGGGGACACGCTGGCTCGGTCACCCGTGGCGGCTGAGGTCGCAGATCTCAAGCAGCAATTGGAAAAAGGCCTGCGCGCCCGGCGACCAGAAGAATTCCAGTTTGTCGACTTGGTGGTCAAGATGGTAGGAAACGACACGCTGCCGCTGGCACTGGTGAAAAGCTCGTTCTTGTGGGCGAGAAAGAAGGCGATCACAACTCGCTATCCATTTCCCTACTTTGAACGTGCCCTCCGCGTCCGCGCCGCCAAACAGGGAATCAAGATCCCGTAGTCGTGTCGAGTATTGGAGAGGCGCGCCTACTGTGGGACAAAAGACTTGCAGTTCAATCCAGCAAGTCCGCATCCGGCCACCTGGCTTGGACGACCGCGCGCAACAAGTCTCGTTCGAATCCGTACTGCAGCAATGCCATCGCTTGATCGACAGGCAACCACTTCAACTGATCGACTTCGTCATTGGCAACGAAAGGCGATTCCTTGCCGATCTGCATATTCCAAAACAGGACGACCTTGACCCTTTGCCGAACCAGGTAACTGAAGCTGCCGGCAAAGTCGCCTAGTACCACGTGGATCCCCGTTTCTTCTTCGACTTCGCGCAACGCGGTTTCCATCCAGTTCTCACCTGCTTCCATCTTCCCCTTTGGAAAAGACCAATCGTCGTACCGGGGCCGATGAATCAACACGACTTCAGGGCCGCGCGCGGAATGACGCCACACCAGACCGCCCGCCGCCTGGATCACGTTGTTAGGGCTGTCTTGCCTGTCATTCATGCTTGGGTTTTCCAGTAACCACCACGCTGGTGATCGAATTGCACCTCACTGCCACGTATGCGGTCGTCGATCGTTCCATCTCGAAAGACGGTCTGCCCTCCCACCCAGGTCCGCACCGGCCAACCGGTTAGCGACATTCCATGCCAGGGGCTCCATCGCGATTTGGTTTCCTGTTCGTCGTCACGGATCACCGCGGACTTGTGCAGATCGACGAGCACCAGATCGGCATCGTAGCCAACACTGATGCGTCCCTTGTTGACGATGTCCCAAACACGCGCGGGCGCGTCGCACATCCAATGCACAACCTGCTCGATCGAGCAGTTCCCTTGGTGGACCTGGTCGAGCATCAAGGCCAGCGAGTTTTCGACGGCGGGCAGACCCGATGGAGAATTCGGATAAGGCCGTGTCTTTTCTGGCAACGTATGAGGCGCGTGGTCCGTGGCGATCACTTGGATCCGGCCGTCTAGCAAAGCTCGCCACAGCGCTTCGTTATCCTGCCGAGTCTTGATCGCCGGGTTCATCTGAATCCGCGTGCCCAGCCGATCGTAGTCGTCGACATTGAAAAACAGATGATGCGGACACACTTCACCCGTGATCAAATCGCCATGATCTGCAATAAGATCGAGTTCGCTGGCGGTCGAGACGTGGAGCACGTGAAATCGGTGATGGTAGCGTTTCGCCAATTCGAGCGCCCGTCGAGTGGCGATCACGGCGGCCTGATGGTCGCGAATTCTGGAATGGTCGGCGACATCCTGTGTTCCGGAGAATCGCTGCAGATTGGCGCGAACCGTCGTTTCATCCTCGCAGTGGGCGCAGATCGGCAGCGACGTCTCGCCAAAGATTCGTTCCAGCGCATCCTGGTCGTCGACCAGCAAGTTGCCAGTGCTGGATCCAATGAAGATCTTGATCCCTGGCGTCCGACGCACGGCCCTGAGCACATCGAGATTCTCTGGTGTCGCACCGATGTAAAACCCAAAATTCACCAAACACTTACCAGCGGCCAAGTGCAGTTTGCTTTCAAGCGCGTCCGCTGTGATCGTACTGGGTTGCGTGTTGGGCATTTCCAGAAATGTCGTTACGCCACCTTTGGCGCACGCTCGCGTGGCGTGCTGAAAGTCCTCTTTGTGCGTGAGACCCGGTTCGCGAAAGTGGACCTGGTCGTCAATCACGCCGGGCAGCAAGTGTAAACCGGCAGCATCGATCGTCTCGTCAGCAGAGACCTGCCCAGCTGGATCGATGTCCGCGATCCGGCCGCCATCCAATACGACAGACGTTTGCAAACATCCCGTCGGGAGGACAACGGTCGCGTGCTTGACCAAGGTTATCATGACGTGCACGCTACACCACCTTCGCAATTGACACAATGCTCCCAAAGGATGGTTGACATTTCGTGCCAAACTGGTGTTAGTGGATCGGCACGCGCTCTAACGCCGGAGATTGCGATCGCTGCGTGTGCGAAGACCGTCATACCGAGGGACGACAGGAGGGGGCTCGCGGAGTTGTGGATTGAATTCCAGCGGGCGACGTGTTTCCCCCGTGAAGAAGTTGAACGTATCGACCGGCCCAATAGACGAGAAAAACGGGTTCACGGTGATTCGTACATGGCGTCTGTCCGGCGATACGACAGCCGACGCCGTCAAACTGGCACCCTGGGGAAGGACCGTGATCACGGGGAAAAAGCCGGCGGGCGATGCCGTTGCCCCGTGTCGCGCGGCGGCCATCCGCCGCAACGTGTCACGCATTTCTCTGGCGCGAGCTAGATCCTTGACCGCACGACGCATGGCATCACGACTGCGCCGTTTGTCCAACTGTTCGAGCAAACGAACGGCTGCGATATCGACTTGCTGGTCGTCGAGGCCATCTAGTTGAGTGTTCAGTTGAACGATCTGATTCTTGTCGCGCAGCTCGGCCGTTAACTGCTTGCGCAACCATTCGCGTCGTCTATCGGTTGCAGCGCGCCGCGCCTCAGAAAGTCGCGCCTCGGAAGGCCGCGCGCGTCCAACTCGTCGACTTTCTCCGCCAACCTTCTCATCAGCCTGACTCGTTGTCGCTCCAATCAACTGACACAACGCAGCCAACAGACAAAGAGTGAGAAATGTGCCAATGCGGTTCATCTTTGCCTCACAAAGTGGAAAAAGGAAAAAGACCGACGGCGTTGTGGCAGGGTCTCCAGACCGTGCCACGGTGGCGAATCACAACTTACTAATTGACCTTCCCTCCGAACGTGGGCCGGTCGGGAGACCGGCCCACAACATGGAGCAGCGAGCAAGTTCACCCGCGGCAACTCTAGCGATCGTGTATTGTCTCGAGTTTTTCTAGCAGTCCGCGTCGCAGATCTCCAGTGGCATGTGCTGCTGCTTGTCGATATCGAACGCGAGCGGCACCAAAACGCCCCACCAATTCCGCGGCCTTTGCTTCCTCAATCATGCGATCGAGATTGTCCGCTTCTGCTTCAGCGCGAGCTGTTTGGCGGCGACGGATCTCAGCGACGCTGATGTCGCCTCGTTCGGCCGTGCTGGCTGATTTACCAGCGCGAGAACCGAGCGTCAGTCCAGCCGATTTCTTGGCTGCGCCTAGCACTAGATCGGGCGTGCCAACTGCATCGTTGGAAGGTGATGCGTCTGGCGTAACTTTCCGCTGTGTTTGTCGCGTCTGTTCGTCTCTCAGCCGGGCGAGCCGCTCCTTAAGCGGACTGATCAACATGGGTGGCGAAACGCCAAATCCAGGTGGGCTCCCGACAACCGGAATCAGGCCGACGACAAAAGGTCGCATTTGGACGTCGCGCACCGATCCGACCGCACCGTTGCTGAGGGTCACACTGGGAGTTGTCGATGTGATCGTGCGATTGCTTCCTTGCGCCGCCGTCAGATTAAAAAAGAAACCGTTATTGGCACCTTGATGAGTAAACCCAAGTCGCGCAGCCGAAGCCGGGTCAAATCCGCCAAAGCGAGGAATCGTTCCTTGCGAACTGCCTCGATTAAAAAAGAAATTGCCGTTTCGATGGCGCGACTGAAATCCCCAGTCAATTCCAAACCACTCGTAGAAACTGTCACTCATATTGACGCTTGGCGTCGAGACGTAGACTTGCTGAGCCACCACTGCCGGCGCCTGCCAAAGCAGCGATGCCGCGAACACGGTCAGCAGCACGCGACGAGCCATAGCATTCTCCAATTCCGACTGGCACTCAGAAGTGGTGCATCAATTGACCTTACCCAATCGGAATTGTAGGGCTAACGACGCGACCGGGTCAATCAAAAACCACGTCGATCACGTCCCATGTCGAGCTGGCAGGCCAGCACCACGATGGTCAAGGCACGATGTCAAGACCACGAAAAACCGAGGACACGGCGGACTTCTTGTGGACTGGTTTGTCCTGTTTCCACTGCGTGGACGGCGTGTTGACGAATCGGTACCATCCCCGCCTGGATCGCCAGCTGTTCCAGTTTCCTGGAGTCGTCACGGGATAGGATCGCACGCCCCAGCTCGGTGGCACTCGACTCCAGGATCTCGGCCAGCACCAGCCGGCCTCGATATCCGCTGCCCAAGCATTGCGGGCAGCCCACGGCAGTCCAAGCTTTCGTCGCTGGCAGCCCCAGCTCCTTGGGATCCTCGGCCGCCGGTTGTTTGCACTCGCATAGTTGCCGCACCAGTCGTTGACAGAGGATGCCCAGGATACCGCTTCGCAACAGATAGGGCTCGATTCCCATGTCCGATAAACGGCTGATCGCACCGGCCGCACTAGCGGCATGAAACGTCGAAATCACCAAGTGCCCGGTCAGCGACGCTTGAAAAGTAGCTTCGGCGGTTTCGCGATCGCGTATCTCGCCAACCAGAATGACCTCCGGATCTTGCCGCATCAACGACCGCAGCCCCGCCGCCAAATCAAAATCGGCGGCCGAATTGACCTGAGACTGAGACACGCCGTCGACGGCAACTTCGATTGGGTCTTCCAGAGATACAATGCTGCGACCATGGTCGGCCGCGCGAACCAATTCGCGCAAGCAGGCGTATGCCGTCGTCGTCTTTCCACTTCCAGCCGGTCCGCTGATGACGATGGCACCCGCGGTTTCGCTCAACAACAGCTGCAATCTCTCTGTCGTCTTGTCGGGCAGACCCAGGCTATCGACGTACAAATATTCGCCCACTGCCGCGAACATTCGCACGACGGCGCGTTCACCATGCAAGGTGGGAAACGAACTGACGCGAACTTCGACATGCCCCGGCTGTTGATGCCGGATTCGGCCCTCTTGCGGCACGTCGTTACGATAGGTCAACAGTTCGGCCAAGACCTTTAACCGATTGACGATATCCGCAGCTTCACCGCGCGGAAAACATCCGATGGGCTGCAACACGCCATCCAATCGCCATCGCACATCCAGGCCTTGTGGGGTTGGCTGCAAGTGAATATCACTGGCAGAGTTTGCGCGTGCCGCCGTCAGTAACTGGTCGACAAACTTCGTCGCGTATTCAGCATTGCTAGAGTCGAGCTGGCGAAGTTGCTCGGAGATATTGCCTGCCACGGCAACGGAAGGGTGGTTCATGGAACACAACCATACGATGAAATAGAAATGAACGAACGCCGAGATGCGTGCCAGAAGACCTGACACCATTCAACGTACCGGCTGACTGCGGGGAACGCAAATTATGGGTTGACCTTGATTGTCCGTTGATCTAGCCTGACCCGCATGACCACGTTCGATCCCACCAAGACGCACGTCGCAAAAGAACACAAGCACGATAGCCCACTGATCTCCTGCCGCTTTGACCGATCAGGTCGCTTTGTGTTCTTCGGCGCGCAAGACTCAAAGGTGTGGCGTTGGGAATGGGCAAGCGACCAGAAGGTAGAAATGTCAGGTCACGACAGTTGGGTTCGGGCAATGGCGTTTACGCCCGACGGAGCGACATTCCTCTCCGGCGGCTACGACGGCCGGTTAGTCTGGTGGCCGGCGACGGACGAACAGCCAACGGCCACGCACACGATTGAAGCTCATCAAGGTTGGGTCCGCTCCGTCGCCGTCAGCCCGGACGGCACGCTCGTCGCATCGGCGGGCAATGACAACTTAGTCAAGCTCTGGAATGCGTCTGATGGAGCGCTGGTGCGCGAGTTTTTGGGCCACGAACGCTACGTCTACAACGTGGCATTTCATCCCGCCGGGAAAGACCTGGTCTCCGGCGATCTGATGGGCAATCTCGTGCATTGGGAAGTTGCCACTGGTAAAGCGGTCAGGGAATTCAAAGCCGAAGCACTGCACAAGTACGACACCACATTCAAGGCGGACATTGGCGGCCTACGCGGTTTGGTGTTCGATCAGGCAGGCAAGCGACTTGCCGGCAGCGGCATCACCAACGTGACCAATGCATTTGCAGGCGTGGGCAACCCAGTGATCGTGGAGTTCGATTGGGAAACGGCTAAAGAGACAATCCAGCACGTCTCCAAAGACAAATTGCGAGGTGCCGCATGGAGCCTGGCACTGCATCCCGACGGTACGGTGATCGGTATTTCCGGCGGCGGTGGCGGCGGATTCTTGCTGTTTTGGAAAGCAGACCGGAAAGAGGAATTTTACAAATTCAAGCTCCCCAACACGGCACGCGATATGGATCTGGCCTCCGACGGTTTGCATTTGGCAACGGCGCACTACGATAGGAAGCTGCGCATCTGCAAGATGGCGGACAAGGATCAAGCCTAAAGCGGCAGGGCCACAGCCAATTAGGGAACGAGCCTGCATTATGAAGCCCCTCTCTCGCGACTGAAGCCGTGACCTTTCCCAAGCAGAGGTCGTGCAGCTTTCAAGTCTTTCTGGCTTCTAGAGTCAAGATCCTGTCACCTCTCCCAAGCAGACTTTTTCGCTTTTGACTACGAGAAAAAGCCGGCAGCGAGTCCCTTCTCCCCGAGCAGACTTTCTGACTTATTATGCCGCGATTCTAGGCGTATTCTCAACGGCTGACTCCCGTTTCTTTTGATTTCGAAGTTTGGCGAGTAGACGGAGGTTATGGCTGAGAACGGTCAGCCCCAGTTGCGTCCGGGCTCGGCCGATTCCGCGACCGCGAAACCGACGCAGGTTTCGATGCTCTTTGAAGTCACCAAACACTCGCTCGATCGTCTGACCGCGACGTTTGTA
>PVBE010851388.1_pt1 | contig 31860 bp, 29 predicted proteins | sample 1631181 | NCBI WGS metagenome assembly PVBE01 (sample SAMN08397723, study PRJNA350692) | Marine metagenome, whole genome shotgun sequencing project. | isolation source: water | place: Pacific Ocean | collected 2012-04
AATAATAAATCCGGTTATAATTTCTGATGTAATTATGATTTTTTGTGAAAAGAAAAAAATATCTTTTAAATGGCCAAATGATTTGTTTATAGATGGAAAAAAAATTTGTGGAATTTTACAAGAACTTGTAACATCCAATGCAAAAAAATTTCTAATTATAGGGATTGGGTTAAATGTTGTTTCTTGTCCGAATATTAATGCTGAATATCGAGCAACGAATATTTTATTGGAAACAAAAAAAAAGCCATCAGTTGCAGAATTAATAAAACTGATAATTTTTTCATATGAAAAATTTTTTATAAATATAGCCTCTTATAATTATATGAATTTTAGAAAAAAAGTTGATCTAATGGCTTCAAAATAAATACCAAAATGAACGTATTAATCGGAGATATTGGTAACACAATCACAAAGCTTTGTTTAGTTGCGATAAAAACTTATAAAGTAAAAAAAGCGATTTATTTTAAAAGTAATAGTATTATTTCAAAAAAATATTTAAAAAAAAACTTAAAAAAAATTATTAAAAATAAAGATACCAATAAAATTGCTTTATTTTCAAGTGTTGTTCCGAGATATCAATTAATATTAAAAGAATTTTTAAATAAATTTTATAAAATCAAATTGAAAGAAATTAAAGAAAAGAATATTGAAAAAATTGTTAAAATTAATCTAAAAAATAGAAATCAAGTTGGTTCTGATAGAATCGCAAATTCAGTGGGAGCTTATAAAAAATATAAAACTAATTGTATTATTCTAGATTTTGGTACAGCAACTACTTTTGATGTTGTAACTAAAGATGGTATTTATAATGGAGGAATAATAGCTCCTGGTGTGGATCTTTCAATAAAAAATTTGATTAATTCAGCAGATCGAATACCTTTTTTTTCAATAACAAAACAGAAAAAAATTATTGGTAAAAACACCATTGAAGCTTTACGTTCAGGTTTTTATTGGGGCTACTCTGGATTAATTAATAATATTATTTTAAAAATTGAAAAAGAAACTAAAAAAAATTTTAAAATTATCTTCACAGGCGGTTATGCTGAATTATTCAAAACTTCTATTAATAAATCTTTCACTATAGACAAGAATATAACAATTAGGGGTATAATTGAAATTTTGAAAGAAAATAAAAAATATTTAATTTAAATGAAAAAAGAAGAATTTATTTTTTGTCCTTTAGGTGGATCTGGTGAAATAGGCATGAACATGAATTTATATGCCTATGGGAATCCGGAAAACAGAAAATGGATCATAGTTGATATAGGAGTTACCTTTGCTGACGACACAATACCAGGTATAGATTTAATTTATCCAGATCCAAGTTTTATAGTGGATAAAAAGGATGACCTACTTGGTTTAGTCTTAACCCACGCTCATGAAGATCACATCGGAGCAATAGCGCATATCTGGCCTCAGTTGCTTTGTGATATCTATGCGACTCCTTTTACAGGTGTTTTAATCAAAGAAAAATTTAAGGAAAAAAAAATTAATATAGGAAATAAATTAAAAATTATTGAACTTAATGGCAATATTCAATTAGGTCCTTTTAAAATTGAATTTGTTACATTAACACATTCTATACTTGAGCCTAATGGTCTAAGTATTGAAACTCCCGTTGGTACGGTTTTACACACTGGTGATTGGAAATGTGATCCTAATCCTTTAATTGGTGAAACAGTTAACGAAAAAAAGTTGAAAGAAATTGGCGATCAAGGAGTTTTGGCAATGATTTGCGATTCAACAAATGTATTTAATCTTGGACGATCAGGATCAGAGTTGGATGTAAGGAAAAGTTTGTTAAAAATAATGGGAAATAAACAAAAAAGAATAATTATAACTTCTTTTGCTTCCAATGTAGCAAGAATGGAAAGCGTTTTTTATTGTGCCGAAAAAATAGGAAGACAAATATCATTAGTTGGTAGATCTATGCATAGAATTTATAAAGCTGCAAAACAATGTGGCTATTTAAAAAATTTAATAAAACCTATTGATCGAAGGGAGGCAAAAAAAATTTCAAGGGAAAAAATAGTACATTTATGTACAGGTAGCCAAGGTGAGCCAAATGGAGCAATGACGCGTATTTCTAACTATATTCATCCAGATGTATTGATCGAATCCGGTGATGCAGTAATTTTTTCATCAAAAATTATACCAGGGAACGAAAGAAAGCTTTATAAATTACATAATCAGTTGGTTAAAAACGGTGTTGAAGTTATTTCTGAGGAAAATGAATTTGTTCATGTATCAGGACATCCTAATAAAGAAGATTTGAAGGACATGTATCATTGGGTAAAACCTAAATCAATTATTCCTGTCCATGGAGAACATAGACATATGTTTGAACATATTAATTTTGCAAAAGAAATGCAGGTTCCATATCCAGTTAGGGTTGAAAATGGAGATATAGTTCAATTATTTCCAGGAGAAAAACCAAAAGTAGTTGATAAAGCTCCAGTTGGTAGAATATTTGTAGATGGAAATATAAGCGTTGGAGAAGAGGCCCAATCAATAAAAGATAGAAAAAATTTGGCCAACAATGGCTTTTTGGAAATAACAATAATTGTTAATGATATTGGTTTAATAGTAAAAAAACCTATTATTTCCTACAGAGGGATTCCTAGCAGTGGAGAAAATGACAATTTTATTTTTGATTTAGATGATCAAATTCGAAGAATATGCAAAACTTTTTCATTAAATAATTCTCATCAAGAATATAATTTGATCGAGGCTCTTAAAACTAATTGCAGAAAAACTGTTAAAGAAAAGACTGGAAAGAGACCTTACACGAACGTAAATTTGGTAAGAATTTAATAATTAGGAGTTTATTTATTCAATATGTATCTATCAAAGCTGTTTATTCCACTATTAAAAGAGATTCCATCAGAAGCAAAAATTAAGTCCCATCAACTTATGCTGAGAGCAGGAATGATTAAACAATCTTCTACAGGAATTTATTCATGGTTACCTTTGGGATTGAAGATTATGAAAAAAATAGAACAAATTGTTAGAGAAGAGCAGAACAAAATTGGAGCTCAAGAGTTATTAATGCCAACTATACAATCGGCTGAAATATGGAAAGAAAGCGGTAGATATGATGAATATGGAGAAGAAATGTTAAGAATAAAAGATCGTCAAGGAAAAGAAATGGTTTACGGTCCTACTAATGAAGAATTAATAACTGAAATTTTTAGAACCAGCATAAAATCTTATAAATCGTTACCCCAACTTCTTTACCATATTCAATGGAAATTTCGTGACGAATTAAGACCAAGATTTGGTGTTATGAGATGTAAAGAATTTCTTATGAAAGATGCATATTCATTTGATTTGAGCGATGATGAAGCAAAAAAATCATACAATAAAATGTTTTTTGCTTACTTAAATACTTTTGAAAGATTAGGACTTACAGCAATACCAATGGCGGCCGACACTGGGCCCATTGGAGGAGATTTATCACACGAATTTGTTATTTTAGCCGAGACTGGAGAAAGTAAAATCTATTCTGATAAAAGAATTTTTGATTTAGATATCGGTAAACACAATGGTGAAGATAACTCAATTAATAATTTAAGAAAAAAATATGACGAATTTTATGCTGTAACTGACGATAAATTTAAAAAAGCAGATTTCGAAAAAAAAGTCAAAAAAGAATATCGACTTGTTACAAAAGGAATAGAAGTTGGGCACATTTTTTATTTTGGTGATAAATATTCAAAACCTTTAAAATGTTCGGTTGATTTGCAGGACGGAAAAAAGGTGAATGTTAAGATGGGATCTTACGGGATTGGAATTTCAAGATTAGTTGGGGCAATTATTGAAGCTAAGTTTAATAATAATATTATGAGGTGGCCAAAATCAGTTACACCATTTGATGTGGCAATAATTCCAAGTTTACAAAAAAATGATAATTCAAATTATTTAAAAGCTGAAAAAATATATAATATATTAACAAAAAATAAAATTGATGTTTTGTTTGATGACACTGATGAACACTTATCAGCAAAATTTAGAAAATTTGATCTTATAGGTGTTCCATATCAAATAATTTTAGGTTCTAAATCTACTGGTGATAAATTTGAGTTCAAGGAAGTTAATGGAAAAACAGAAACAATCACATTAGAGGAAATTAAAAATAAATTGATTAACAAAAGAAATTTAAATTGATTTCAAAAATCGAACGAACTATAGCTTTTAGATATTTAAAACCTAAAAGAAAAGAAGGTTTTTTAAAAGTAATTTCTATTTTTTCCTTTGTCGGCATAGCTCTAGGAGTGGCTATTTTAATTATAGTTATGTCTGTTATGAATGGTTTTAGAACAGAGTTAATCAACAAAATTTTAGGCTTTAATCCTCATATTATTGTAAAACCTTATGAAAAAAAAATTAACAAAGAAGATCTCAATAAACTCGATGAATTAAAGAAAAATATTCTGAAAACTGCTTTCACTTTTAGCGGACAAGGAATCATCCTTAATAAGGAAAATACAGTTGGAATATTAGTACGTTCTTATCTTAAGAATGATATTCATAAAATTGCGCTAATTAAAAAAGGTATTATTGAAGGTTCATTGGAATTATTTAATAAAAATACACTTTCTATAGGTAAAGAATTGGCAATATCTTTGAATTTGACAGTAGGAGAAAAAATTACTTTAATGTCTACATCAAATTTACAAACTCCCTTTGGGAATTTACCTCTTCAAGAAAAATTTACAATTTCTTCCATTTTCAGTAGTGGTCTTGCTGAATTTGATCAAAATGTTGTTTTTATGCCATTTGAAAATGCTAATTCTTTATTTGAGTTATCAGGCACAGATATAGATCTTGAAATATTTATAAAAAATCCTGATAAAGTTCAATTAGTTAAAAAGAAAGTACAAGGCATATTCGGTGAGCATTATGTTTATTCATGGATGGATTTAAACAAATCCTTTTTCGGAGCGCTGAAAGTTGAAAGAAACGTAATGTTTATTATTTTAACTTTAATCGTAATTGTTGCGGCGTTTAACATTATTTCAGGATTAACAATTTTAGTTAAAAACAAAACGAAAGAAATTGCTATACTCAGAACTCTAGGCATTAGCAAAACATCTATCTCAAAGATTTTTTTTCTTACAGGGTTTACTATAGGCTTCCTTGCTACAATTACAGGAGTAATAATTGGTATATTGTTCTCATATTATATTGAAGATATAAGAGTCTTACTAACTTCAATTTTAAATATACGATTGTTTCCTGAGGAAATTTATTTTTTAAGCCAAATGCCTTCAGAAATAAATTTGGGTTATATATTTCTTATTTCACTTTTCTCACTTTTAATTACTTTTTTGGCTACGATTTTTCCATCTTTATCAGCAGCAAAATTAGATCCAACAAAGGCTTTAAAATATGAATAGAGAAATAATTAAATTATCGAAAATTTCTAAAAAATTTATTGCAGCAAATAAAGATATTATTGTTCTTAAAAATATTAATTTAAAAATTAATAGTGGAGAACTAGTTTCATTAATGGGACCTTCTGGTTCTGGCAAATCCACTTTATTACATCTTATTGCTTTGTTAGATCAACCCACATCAGGTGAAGTTTTCTTCAAAAAAAAAAGTTTTTCAAAATCAACAGATGACGAAAAAGATTTGGTAAGAAGACAAGGAATATCAATAATCTATCAACAAAATAATTTACTTAGCGAATTTACCGCTTTAGAAAATGTTACAATTCCACTAGTTGCTAATGGATATAATTGGAAAGATGCAACTAACAAAGCCAGTAAAATTTTATCTTTGGTCAATTTGTCTAAAAGAATCAATCATTTTTCTACAGAGTTATCTGGTGGAGAACAACAGCGAGTTGCTATTGCACGAGCATTAATTACAGAACCAGATTTAATTTTAGCTGATGAACCTACAGGTAGTTTAGATAGAAAAACTGCTAATGAAATATTTTCTCTGTTTTCAAAACTTAAATCTAAAAATAGAACAATACTTTATGCAACTCATAATAGAGAACTGGCAAACAAGGCTGACTATAAGTTAAATATTTTAGATGGTAATATAACTAGAAAAAAATGAATGAACTTGCCAATAAGCAATTTACTCATCTAAAAATCCACACACAATATTCCATTTGTGAAGGTGCATTAAGAACATCTGATCTGGCAAAATACTGTAAAACAAATAAAGTTCGCGCGGTGGGATTATGTGACACAAATAATTTATGCGGCGCATTAGAATTCTCAGAATCCGTAGCAAAGTCTAAAACACAACCAATTATTGGGACACAAATTAATATCGAATATAATGGCTTATTGGGGAAAATCCCATTATTTGCGAAAGATTTACAGGGTTATAAAAATTTAATTAAGTTATCTTCAAAATCTTTTTTAGAAATAAAAGACAACGAAGAACCACATTGTAAGATTGACGATATAGAGTCGTACTGCAAAGGCTTGATTTTGTTAACAGGATCTTTTGACGGCTTGATAGGAAAACTGTTTTCTAAGAATCTTACTGATGAAATAGTAGCTTTTGTAAAAAAATTAAAAAAAACTTTCAATGATAATTTTTATCTTGAGATACAACGACACAATGACGAAGGTGAAAAATTATTTGAAAAATTTCTACTCAATGTTTCTAATAAATTAGAACTACCTATAATAGCTACTCAAGAAGTGTTTTATCTAAATAAAGAAATGCACGAAGCTCACGATGCTTATCTTTGTGTTGGTGAAAAAACTTATGTAAATGTTAAGGATAGAAGAAAATATTCTGACGAACATTATCTAAAGACTTCTGAAGAAATGTACAAACTTTTTAATGACCTTCCTGATGCTGTAGAAAACAATGAAAATTTTCCATTTAAAATTTCTTATAGACCAAGAAATTCAGTACCAGTTTTGCCCAATATACAAAAAAGTAAAGTTGAAAGTGTGGATAATGTATTAATCAAAGAATCCACTGAAGGCTTGAAGGAAAAATTGAATGAATATGTTTTTCCATATTGTAATAAGGAAGACTCAAAAAAGATTACAAAAACTTACAATGAAAGACTAAATCACGAAATTAATATTATTTCTAAAATGAAATATGCTAGTTATTTTTTAATTGTTTCTGATTATATCAAATGGGCAAAAAAAAATGATATCCCCGTAGGTCCTGGAAGAGGATCGGGAGCTGGATCTCTAGTTGCTTGGACGCTTTCTATAACTGATATCGATCCGATTAAATTTGATTTAATTTTTGAAAGATTTTTAAATCCTGATAGAATCTCAATGCCAGACTTTGATATAGATTTTTGTGAAGAAAAAAGAGATAGAGTTTTTGAATATTTAAAACTGAAGTATGGAAAAGGTGTGGCCCACATTATTACTTTTGGAAAACTAAAAGCTAGAATGGCTTTTAGAGATATTGGTAGAGTTTTAGGCTTGCCATATGGATATGTAGATACTTTATGTAAAATGATTCCATTTGATCCTTCCCGACCTCTTTCTTTAGAACAAGCCATAGCTCGAGAACCCAGAATAAAAAAAGAAGAGGATAAAAATCCACGAGTTAAAAAACTTGTAGAACTATCTCTTAAATTAGAAGGTCTGAATAGAAACATGGCAACGCACGCAGCAGGAGTTGTTATTCCTGAAGAGAATTTAGCTGAATTTGTTCCATTATATAAAGATCCTTTATCCAGTTCACTTTTACCTTCAACTCAATTTGATATGTATGCTTCCGAAAATGCAGGTCTCGTAAAGTTTGATTTGCTTGGTTTAAAAACTTTAACAATAATAAATAAAACAATATCACTTCTTAAAGAAAATAAAGTAAAATTAGATATAAAAAAAATTAAACTTGATGATCCAAAGATTTTTGAACTGCTAAGCTCAGGTCATACTGTTGGCTTATTTCAATTAGAAAGTTCTGGAATGAGAGACGCTTTAGTTAATATGAAACCAAACAAGTTTGAAGATATTATTGCTTTAGTTGCTTTATACAGGCCAGGACCTATGAGCAATATAACAATTTACAATCAGTGTAAGCATGGCAAAAAAGAGCCAGATTATTTGCATCCAAAACTGAAAAAAATTTTAGAACCAACATATGGAGTTATTATTTATCAGGAACAAGTTATGCAAATAGCTCAAATTTTATCGGGATTTTCTGCTGGCGAGGCAGATATATTAAGACGCGCAATGGGAAAGAAGAAAAGAGTAGAATTAGAAAAACAAAAGGAGAGATTTGTAAATGGAGCTACAAAAAAAAGTATATCGAAAGATACAGCAAATTTTATTTTTAAAAAAATTGAACCATTTGCAGAATATGGTTTTAATAAAAGTCATGCAACTGCATATGCTATGATTGCATACCAAACCGCTTATTTAAAAACCTATTACCCAAGTGAATTTATTGCGGCATCCATGTCAAATGAATTATCCAATACGGACAAATTAAGTGAATTTTTTGAAGAATTAAAAAGATTAGAAATTAAAGTTTATCTTCCTTGTGTTAATGAATGTTTTGCTGAGTTTGTGCCACAAGAAAATTCATTGTTCTATGCTTTAGGAGCGATTAAAAATGTCGGTTTTGAAGCTATATCTCAAGTAATTCAAGAAAGAGAAAAAAATGGAAAATTTAAATCTATTAGTGATTTTATAAACCGAGTTGATCCAAAAAATATAAATAAACTTCAATTAGAAGGATTAGTTAAGGCAGGAGCATTTGATTCAATTTTTAAAAATAGAAAAGTCCTTCATGATAATGTTCCTAATATTATCCAGAATTCAAAAACTATACATGAAAATAGAATTAATAATCAATCAAGCTTGTTTTTAGAGGATAGTCATAAAATTTCTTATTTAATGACAGATAAAGACTCTTCATGTTGGTCAAGGGAAGAAACTTTATCAAAAGAATTCGAATCAGTTGGATTTTATTTATCCAATCATCCTTTAAAAGGTTATGAAAGTGTACTTGAGCAATGTCAAGTTAAAACATTCAAAGAATTTGAAAATGATAATGAAAGTCAATGTTTTTTAGCAGGTACTATCATGTCGGTAAAAGAAAAAAAAACAGTAAAAGGAAATTCTTTTGCCATTGTTAAATTTAGTGATTTAAGTAAAGTATTTGAACTTTTTCTTTTTTCAGAGCTTTTGGAGACAAACAGAAAAAATTTAGTTGAAGGACAATCTTTTTTATTAACTGTTCTAAAAAATAAAGATAATCAGGAAAATCGATTTAAAAGAATAAGTGTAAAAAAAATAGTTAGTTTGAAGAAAATTATAAAACTAGGTTATAGTGATGTTTATATAGAAATAGATGCCTCTGATAACTTGAATAAACTTTATGAAAGTATTAAGGAAAAGGGAAATTCTAAAATTAAAATCTCTATTAACGAAAATAATAAAAATTATCTATTTGAATTGAGGGACAAAAGGAAATTTGACCACAAAACCATACAATACTTAAATAAAAAGCATTATATAAAGAAAATAAGAATTTAATTTTAATATTGAATTATTATTTTTAAAATTGTAAAACATCTAACTTAATACGCACACAATTGTTGGTTGTGAAACCTCCGGTCCTTAGATGGAAAAAATTGTGGTGGAATAACCGGAAAACTATGAATTTACCTAGTGTAACTATAAAACAATTATTGGAAGCAGGAGTTCATTTAGGTCACAAAACTTTTAGATGGAATCCAAAAATGAGTAAGTTTATTTTTGGATCAAAAAATTCTATACATATTATTGATCTTGTACAAACTTTAGAAATGACGAAGGCAGCATTACACGCAATACATATGTGTATTACTTCTGGAGGCAAAATACTGTTTGTATCAACGAAAAAGCAGGCTACAGAATCAATTTCTTTGTTAGCTAATGATACCTCACAATTTTATGTTAATCATAGATGGCTCGGTGGAATGCTTACTAATTGGAAAACAATATCGAATTCAATAAAACGTTATAAAAAAATTTGTGAGGACTTAAAAAAAGAAAATAAAGGTTTTACAAAAAAAGAAATTCTAAAAATGGGCAGTGAAAGAGACAAGCTAGAAAGGTTGTTGGGAGGCATAGCCAATATGAAAAAAATACCAGATATGGTTTTTATAATTGATACTAACACCGAATCTATAGCTGTTAAAGAAGCCCAAAAACTTAATATTCCTATAGTTGCAATAATTGATACTAACTCGGATCCTACAGGAATAAATTTTCCAATACCCGGAAACGATGATGCGAGAAGAGCAATAAATTTATATTGTGAATTAGCAAAACAGACGATATTGGATGCTCAAAAAAATATATCCAAGGGAGATTCTGAAGAGCTTGAGTCCAAAACAAAAACAGAAGAGTCTAAACCTAAAATGAAAAACGAAGCAAACGAAAAAAAATTTACATCTATTCTCTCAAAAATTAAATCGTTGGCAATTAACAAATCTAAATAAAAAAATATAATTTTTATGTCATCAGATAATTTGTTAGCAAAGGTTAAACAATTAAGAGAAATTACAGGGGTGGGATTTAAAGATTGTAAGAGCGCAATAGATGACGCAAAAGGGGATATTGAAAAATCAATAGAGTTGTTGAGGAAAAAAGGTATTGCAAAAGCAAGTAAAAGGATGGAAAGGATAGCAGCAGAGGGTTTGATTTGTATTTATGAACAAGATAATAAATTTTCAATGATAGAAATAAATAGTGAAACAGATTTTGCTGCGAAAAATAATGAGTTTATAAATTTTGCAGAAGAAGTATCAAAATTATCTTTAACTAAGTCTGGAAAAATAGAAGATATTTTAATTTCGGAAATGGCAAACAAGAAAAACGTTAAAGATAATTTAATTAATTTGATATCTAAAATTGGAGAAAAGGTAACTTTAAGAAGATGTGTTTTTATTGGGACAGATAAATCTGTAAATTTTTCTTATATGCACTCTATTCTTAAAAAAAATGTTGGAAAATTGGGAGTCTTATTGAGTTTGGAAACCACAAAATCTAAAAATGAAATAATAGATTTAGGCAAACAACTGGCAATGCAAGTAGCCGCCTTTTCACCTTTGGCTATAGACAAAAAGAGTTTAGATCAAAATATATTACAAAAAGAAAAAGAAATAATTGCAGAAGAATTGAAAAATAGTGGAAAAGATTCTAAAATTATAGATAACATTGCTATAGGAAAGTTAAATAAATTTATTTCAGAAAACGTTCTATTAGATCAAGAATGGATTATGGAACCAAAAAAAAAAGTGAAAGATGTACTTAAAGAAGCTGCCGGCAAAGATAAAATAGAAATAAAGAAATTTATAAGATTTAAAGTTGGGGAAGGGGTATAAATATTTGTGACTTCAGAAGATATATTAAAAAATTGCAATTCTAAGATGAAGAAGGCTTATGATGTTTTTAATCAAGATTTATCTTCATTAAGAACAGGGAGAGCGAATGTTCATATGTTGGATATAATAAAAGTTGATGTTTATGGACAAAATATGGCAATTAACCAACTAGCAAATATATCAACACCCGAACCAAGACTTCTTACCATTCAAGTTTGGGACAAAAATAATGTCCCGTTAATTGACACTGCGATTCAAAAATCTAATCTTGGGATAAATCCAAAAATAGACGGCCAGTTAATGAGAATTCCAATTCCCAGTTTAAATGAGGAAAGAAGAATTGAACTAAAAAAAATTATGGGTGAACTGGCAGAGAAGGCTAAAATTTCTATAAGAAATGTTAGACGTGAAGCAAACGATAATTTAAAAAGTGATCTTAAGACAAAAAAAATTAGTGAAGATGAATCAAAAAATTTTGAAAAAAAGATTCAAAATTCAACTGATAAACAAATTTCAGAATTAGATAAAAGGTTAGAAGAAAAAGAAAAAGAAATAATGACAGTATGAATCAACTAAATCATGTCGCTATAATAATGGATGGAAATGGGCGATGGGGTTTAAAGAAAAGAGGATCTAGAAATTATGGCCATTTAAAAGGATTAAATACTGTAGAAACCGTAATTAAATCATCGCTTGGTAAAAAAATTCCCTATTTAACACTTTATACTTTTTCAACAGAAAATTGGAAAAGACCAGATAATGAGATTAATTTTCTTTTTGATTTAATAAGAAAGCACATTAAAAAAAATTTAAAAAAAATTATCAAACAAGGGATTAAGATAAATATTATTGGAAAACAACATAAACTTCCCACAGATATTGTTCAATCTTTAAAATTAATTGAAAAAAAAACAAAAAAGAACAGTGCAATTACAATAAATCTCGCATTAAATTATGGGTCAAAAGAAGAAATTGTTGATGCCTGCAGGAAATTTATTTTTAAGAAAAATGAAAAAGTAGATATAAAAAATTTTCAAACAAAACTTTATACCAAAAATATACCGGACCCTGATATCTTAATCAGGACAGGTGGAACCAGAAGATTAAGCAATTTTTTATTATGGCAACTAGCATATGCAGAGATTTTCTTTATAGATAAATTGTGGCCGGATTTTAATAAAAATGATTTTAATAAAATTATAAGTAAATTTCATAAGATAAAAAGAAATTTTGGGAAAATTTAATGACTAGAAATTTAAAAAAAAGAATTTTAACTTCAATTATAGTATTTCCCTTATCAATTTTTTTTATAATCAAGGGAGGAAATTTTTTATTATGTTTTTTATTAATAGTTTTTTTTGCAGCAAATTACGAATTATTTTCGGTTTTTAGTAAAAAAAGAATAATTTTATTTTTGGATTTAATATTAATTCTCTCACTTTTTTTTATTTATATTCTTAGACACGATTCCTTTAATTTTAACATTCCACTTAATGATCAGGAATCATTTGTTCTACTTATGTGGATTATAATTCTTTGTATATGCTCTGACATTGGTGGTTATATTTTTGGAAAAACATTTAAATGGAAAAAATTAACGAAAATCAGCCCTAATAAGACTTTATCTGGTGTTTTAGGGTCATTTATATTTTCATTATTTTCAGTATTTATTGTCGACTTTCTTGTAACACCTAATACAGTTTATTTTTTACATGTAAAATTTTATTTTCTCGCAATTATATTTTCTTTAATAGCGCAGGCCGGCGATTTAACAATTTCATTTTTTAAAAGATTAGAAAAAATTAAAGATACTGGAAAAATTTTACCTGGGCATGGTGGAATTTTTGATCGTATTGATGGGCTAATGTTTGTAGTTATTTTCACATTTATTTTATATAAATTTAATGTAATTCCGTAATGAAAAAAAAAATTGCAATATTGGGATCTACCGGATCTATAGGTAAATCAACTTTAGAAGTAATAAAGAAAGATAAAAAAAATTTTGATATAATTTTTTTGTCCGCGAATAATAATTATAAAAAACTTATTCAACAGGCAAAAGAATTTAAAGTTAGAAATATTCTTATTAAAAATAAAATTTTTTATGAAAGAACTAAGAAAAGTTTAAAAAATAGCAAAACAAAAGTTTACTCAGGAGATATTTCTATAACTAATATTGTTTCTAAAAAATTAGATTATACAATGGCTGCAATTGTTGGAGTGGATGGATTACAACCAACAATTGATGCTATAAAAATTAGCAAAACTGTAGCTTTGGCAAATAAAGAATCTATTATTTGTGGTTGGGATATTTTATCGAAATTTATAAAGAAATACAAAACTAAGATACTACCTGTTGACTCGGAACATTTTTCAATAATGGAGCTTACTAAAGGTATAAATGATGAGGATGTAGAAGAAATAATAATCACTGCTTCTGGTGGCCCTTTTTTAAATATACCAAAAAATAAACTTAACTACGTCAAACCTAAACAGGCTATAAATCATCCAAATTGGAAAATGGGAAAAAAAATATCTATTGATTCAGCAAACTTAATGAATAAAGTTTTTGAAATAATTGAGGCTTGTAAAATTTTTAAATTTAATGAAAAAAAATATAGAATAATGATACATCCACAATCCTACGTTCATTCTATTATTCGATTTAAAAATGGTTTAATTAAAATGATTTTACATAATACCGATATGAAGATACCTATATCTAATACTTTATATGGTAGAAAAAATTATGTTTCGAATGTAAAAAAAATTGATAGTAAAATTTTAAGCAAAATGAGTTTTCAAAATGTAAGTGCAAAACGTTTTCCATCGACGAAATTAATTAGCAGATGTTTAAACCTAGGTTTATTGACACCAACAATAGTCAATGCTTCTAATGAAATATTGGTCAATTTATTTTTAGCTGAAAAAATTGATTTTTTAGACATTGTTGAGACTATAAACAAGATTTTTAAAGATAAAGATTTTAAAAAATACGCTACAAGAAAACCAAAATCAATAAAAGATATACAAATTACTGATAATTGGGCTAGATTGAAAACTCTTGCTTTGTGTGTAAGATAATATTTTATGAGAGATTTTAAAAAAATATTTTTTGTGTTTATTCTGTTTTTTCTTGCTTTTAATAGCAAATCTTACACAGAAATGGTTAAAAAAGTTGAGATTAAAGGTAATGAAAGAATTTCATTAGAAACAATTGTAATTTTTGGAGATATCGCAATAGATAAAGATTATAAATCATCGGATGTTAATTTATTGATTAAAAAACTTTATGAAACTACTTTTTTTTCAAATATATCTGTAGAATTAGAAAATAGTAAACTTACCATTATTGTTGAAGAAAATCCCATTGTAAATTCGATAGTTTTTAAAGGTGAGAAGGCCAATAAATATAAAGAAGTTATTAGAGAATTTCTTATTCTTAGAGAGAAAACTTCATTTATAGAAAGTTACATTAAGTCAGATATTAACAAAATAAAAGAATTTTACAGACAATTAGGATTTTACTTTGTAGAAATGGAAGTAGAGGTAGAAAGGTTGGAAAAAAATAGAGTAAATTTAATTTATATTATAGACAAAAAGGAAAAAGCTAAAATCTCTAAAATATATTTTTTAGGTGATAAAAAGATCAGAGATAAAAGACTAAGGGATGTTATTACCTCGCAGGAAGCTGCATTTTGGAAATTTATTTCACGGAATGTTTATCTGAATAAAAGCAGAATTGAATTAGATGAAAGATTGTTGAAAAATTATTATAAAAACAAAGGTTATTACGAAGTTAAAGTATCATCAAGCAATGTTGAATATTCTGAAGGAGAAGGTTTTGTCTTAACTTATATTATTGACGCTGGACAGAGATATAAATTTAAGAAAATTTTTTTAAACGTTTCGGAAACTTTGGATAAATCTGCATTCACATCATTAGAAAAAACCTTTAACAAAATTATTGGTAAATACTATTCTTTGAGAAAATTAACATCTGTTCTTGAAAAAATTGATAGGTTAAGTGAACTAAAAGAATTACAGTTTATTAATCATGGAGTTACCGAAACATTAGTTGGTGATGGTGTTGAAGTTAAAATAAATATTTTTGAAGGTCAAAAATTTACAATTGAAAGAGTAAATATAGTTGGTAACAGTGTAACCAATGACTCAGTATTAAGAGGTGAGCTGATTGTAGACGAGGGAGATCCATATAGCGCTCTTCTTGTAAACAAATCAATCAACAAACTTAAAGCTAAAGGTATTTTTGGAAAAGTGGAGCATCAAATTACCGAAGGATCTTCCCCAGACTTAAAAGTTTTAGAGATAACCATTGAAGAAAAGGCTACTGGAGAAATTTCGGCAGGTGCTGGCGTTGGAACTGACGGAACAGCTTTTATGGCTGCAATAAGTGAAAACAATTGGTTAGGAAGGGGAATTAATCTCAAATCTTCATTGGATTTAACCGAGGAAACTATAAGTGGATCCATTGCAGTAAGAAATCCGAATTATAATTATTCTGGGAATGCGGTTTCTGCTGCTTTAGATGTATCATCATCAGACAAGACTGTTAATTCAGGTTATAAAAGTTCAAAAACAGGTTTTTCTTTAGGAACAGAATTTGAACAATATCAAAATGTGTTTTTGTCACCCCAATTATCTGCATCTTTCGAGGATATTGAGGCTGAATCAGGTGCATCTTCTCAAATAAAAAAAATGGAGGGAAATTTTTCTAACGTAGATTTATATTACGGCATATCTTTTGATAAAAGAAATCAGCCTTTTAAACCCACAGAAGGTTATAGAATAAAATTTGTTCAATCATTACCGATTATTATGGAATCATCTTCAATTATGAATGGGTTGGAAGCAAGTGCTTATCATCATCTGACTGAAGATATAATTGGAGTGGCTAAATTCTACGCACGTTCGATACATGGCGTAGATAATGAAGATGTGCGACTGACAAGTAGATTGTTTATACCATCAAAGAGACTTCGTGGTTTTAATACAAGAAAAGTTGGACCAAAAGATAGTGAAGATTATATTGGAGGTAACTATGTTACAGCATTGGGTTTTGAAGCACAGTTACCTCATCTTTTACCAGAGTCATTAAGAACAGATTTTAGTGTGTTTTTAGATACTGCCAATATATGGTCCGTTGACTACAGTGATACTTTGAACGATACGAATAAAATTAGATCATCTGTTGGATTGGGTGTAAATGTATGGACTACAGTTGGACCTCTCAGTTTTACTTTAGCCCAAGATATATCAAAATCTGTTAATGATGATAGCGAATTATTTAATTTTAGATTAGGAACATCATTTTAGTGAAATATTTGGTAAAATTTTTTGTAGTTACTTTTTTGGTGTTAATTTGTACACATACATCAGCTGTACAAAAGATAGTGTACTTAGACATGAAATTTATTTTAAATAATAGTAAGGCAGGAAAGGGTGCGCAAGATTTTTTAAAGAATTTATTGAAAGAAAATGAAAAACAATTTTTAAATAAAATAGATGAGTTAAAAAAGAAAGAAAGAGATTTACTGGCAAAAAAAACAACATTAAGTAAAGAGGAATATAAAAAACAAACAGACGAGTTGAGAAAAAAAGTAACAGAGTTTCAGACACAAAGAAGATCATTTCTTGAAAAAATTACCAATCTGAGAACTGGCGCAAGGCAAAAATTATTAGAAGAGATAGATCCAATTTTGAATGATTATATAATAAAGAATGGAGTTTTAATAGCAATTGATAAAAAAAATATACTTGGTGGAAGAATCGATCTTGATGTTACAAATATAATTATCGAAAAGCTAAACAATAAGTTTCCATCTTTAAATCTAAAATAAGATGGAATCTACCCAGTTTTTTTTAAAGAAAGGGCCATTCCCTTTAAAAGAAATAATCAAAACTATTGGATACAACGGTAATTTCCCACAAAAAAAAGATTTCAAAATATATGGTTTAGAATCTTTAGATAATGCAAGTAATAACGATATGACTTTTTTGAATTCTAGCAAATATCAAGAATTGTCCCTGAAAACAAAGGCTGCCGTTTGTATAACTTCTCCGAATCTTTCAAAATTTCTACCGGAAAAATGTATTAAACTTAGTGTTAAAAATATTTTGTTTGCAGTAACACAAGCTGCTAAAATGTTTTACCCAAAGGCTGATATGGATTTTCCAGATGAAAATTTATCCCCATCAGATAGTGTAAAAAATTTATATTCAAATGTGAAATTTGGAAAAAATGTCTTAATTGGAAAAAATGTTAAGATAGGAAAAAACTCTCATATCGACAGCAATAGTATAATAGAAAGTAATGTTAATATTGGCGAAAATTGTATAATCGGTTCTTTTGTTACAATAAGAAATTCATTTATTTCAAATAATGTTTATATTCAAGATGGATCAAAAATTGGAATAAAGGGTTTTGGTTTTATACCTAATAAAAATAAAAATATCAGGACACCTCATGTTGGAAAAGTTATATTGGAAGAAGGTGTAGAAATTGGTGCTAACAGTACTATCGATAGAGGATCGCTTGCAAATACCGTTATTGGAAAAAATACTTTTCTTGATAATCAAGTACATGTGGCTCATAATGTGCAAATAGGTAAAAACTGCATGATAGCTGGACAAGTAGGTTTTGCTGGTAGTTCTACTCTTGGAGATAATGTTGTTATAGGTGGACAAGCTGGAATATCCGGCCATCTTAATATTGGAAACAATGTTAAAATTGGAGGAGGAAGTGGAGTAATAAATGATATTCCTGACAATCATCAAGTGATGGGCTATCCCGCAGTTCCTTTAAAAGAATTTGTCAGACAGAGAAAAAAATAATGAAAAGTAATTCAATTAATAAAAAAAAAATAGAAAGTTTGCTGCCACATAGAGAACCTATGTTGCTAATTAATAAATTGATAAATATTGTTCATTTAAAATCGGCTACAGCGATTATGGATGTAAAAAAAAATTCCTTTTTTGTTCAAGGCCACTTTCCTGATCAACCGGTTATGCCTGGTGTATTTATTGTGGAAGCTTTTGGACAAGCAGCGGCGGCCTTAACTGCATATGGAGTTGATCCAAAAGAATATGAAAATAAATTGGTCTATTTAATGAGTGTTAAAAAAGCACGATTTAGAAACCCTGTTTTGCCTGATTGTGAACTCCATCTAGATATCGAAGCGATAAGATCACACGGTCGTGTATGGAAATATAAAGGAGTAGCCAAGGTAAATGAAAAAAAAATGGCCGATGCAGAGTGGTCAGCCACTATTGTTAATAGGAATAAATGATTCATAATTCAAGCGTTATAGATAAAAAAGCAAAAATTAGTAAGAACGTAAAGGTTGGACCTTTTTGTTATATAGGACCATATGTTCAAATCAGTGATGGCGCCGAATTAATCTCAAATGTTCATATTGAAGGAAATACGAAAATAGGAAAAGGAACTAAAATTTTCCCTTTTGCTTGTATTGGAACTGTTCCTCAAGATTTAAAATATCATGGCGAAGCTAACAGTCTTGAAATTGGTGAAAATAATACAATTAGAGAATATGTAACTATTAATCCTGGCACAGAAGGAGGAGGTAGTAAAACTGTTATAGGGAATAATTGTTTGCTGATGATCTCATCACATATAGCTCATGATTGTAATATTGGAAATGATGTAGTTATTGCAAATAATGTTCCGTTAGGCGGACATGTTACTATAGAAGACTCAGTAGTTATTGGTGGTAACTCGGCGGTTCAACAGTTTACAAGAATAGGTAGACTAGCAATGATAGGTGGCATGACTGGAGTTTTAAAAGACGTAATACCATTCGGTTTATCTTTTGGAAATAGAAATTATTTAAGAGGTATTAATATCATAGGTTTAAAAAGAAAAAAATATGATAATAAAAAAATAATGGAACTTGATACTGCGTTTAAAAAAATATTTTCTTCAAAAAATCTTCATGAAAATTTAAGTAAAATCAACGGAGAATATAAAGGAAACGACTTAGTTGCAGAGGTTATAAATTTTATATCAAAAGATAAAAAAAGAGCTATTTGCACACCACTGTCTGAATAATGATTGGTTTAATATTTGGAGAAACACATTTTCCAAATCAAATTCTAAAAAAGATAAAAAAGAAAAATCTAAAATATTTAATAATCGATTTAACCAAAGGAAAATTTAAAAAAGATAAACATTCTTTTAATGTTTCCATTGGTCAATTTGGTAGAATTATTAAAATACTTAAAGAAAAAAAATGTAAGAAAGTCTTATTTGCAGGAAAAGTTAAAAAACCAAATTTTTCTAAACTTAGATTAGATTTTAAAGGCATTTATTATATTTCTCGAATTATCAGAAGTTCTAAGCTAGGGGATGCTGCTATCTTAAAAGCGATTATAAAAATCTTAAAGCGAGAAAGAATTAACACCATAAGTTCATTAACTTTTAATTCCGAATTAACATTGAAAAAAGGAAACTATACAAGAACAAAACCTAACAAAGAAGATAAAATTGATATTAAAAAAGCGATAATAACTTTAAACAGATTAGGAAAATATAATTTCAGTCAAGGGGCAGTGGTTAGAAATGGAAAAGTAGTTGCCATTGAAGGGAGGGGTGGTACAGAAAAAATGCTCAAAAAATGCAAAAGCAAAAGATTTAGAAACAAGGGTGTTTTAGTTAAATTTCCAAAGAAAAAGCAAGATCTAAGGATTGATTTACCGACTGTAGGTTTGAAAACCTTAACTCAATGTAAAGTAGTAGGACTAAAAGGAATAGTTTTAAAAAGTAAAAGGAATGTCTTTCTTGAAAGAAAGCAATGCATCAACTTTGCCAACAAAAATAAAATGTTTATTACAGCAAAATGAAAAAAATATTTGTTTTAACCGGCGAACCTTCAGGCGATAAATTAGCTTCAAAAGTTATTGCTAAAATTAAAAACTCAAAGCCTGATATTGAATATTTATCAGTTGGTGGTGAGCATTTAAAAGCTTTGGGAGTAGAATCTCTGTATGACTTAAAAGAGATTACTTATCTAGGATTTACTAATGTTTTATTGAATCTTTTTAAAATTAGAAAAAAAATTAACGAAACTGTAGATAAGATTATAGAATTCAATCCTAATATTTTATTTTCTGTGGATAGTCCTGATTTTACTTTAAGAGTTGCTAGAAAAGTTAAGAAATTAAAACCTAATATTAAAACTATCCATTTTGTAGCTCCACAAGTTTGGATTTGGAGAGAGCATAGAGTAAAAGAATTAAAATTGTTTTTGGATCATGTTTTGTTGCTATTTCCTTTTGAAAAGAAATACTTTGATAAAGAGAATATTGAATCGACATTTACTGGTCATCCTTTACTTGAGAGTCAGGAAGAAGGTAAAGTGGATATTAGTCAAATTATAAAAGATAATAAAAAGATTTTTTCTATTTATCCGGGAAGTAGATTATCTGAAATTAATGTTTTAGCCCCAATTTTATTTGAGTTTGTAAAATTGATGAATGAAAAATACAAAGATTTGTTTTTTGTATTTCATTCCACAGTTGAACATACTCAGTTAATACAAAATCTTCTTCTCGAAAAAGGATTTAAAAATTGTGGTGCAATTGGTGATGAAAAAATTAAATCTCACATTCTTAAATCTTCTATATTTGCGGTAGCAAAATCTGGTACAATTTCTTTAGAGATTTGTAACGCAAAAATACCATCTGTTATTATTTACAAAATGGGGATGATTAACTTTTTTATCATCAAAATGTTAGTAAAAGTTAAATTTGCAAACATTATTAACATTGCTGCTGACGAGGAAGTGATTCCAGAATTATTGCAATCTAAATGCAATCCCAAAGATATTTATAATGAGGTTGATAAACTTTTAAGTGATAAAAAAGTTTTGGAAAAACAGGTGAGAAAATTTCAGGGAATTATTAGTAAGTTTAAAACTGAGAAATCTTCTGAGATTGCAAGTAAAGTTTTATTTAATCATCTTTAATCTTTTAATAGTCTCATTTTTATCAAGAGACAAAATAATATTGTAAAGACCAGGTCCAAATTTGGATCCTGTAAGAGCAATTCTTAATGGTTGACCTATTCCTTTAAAATTTGTTTTGTGTTTATCTATTAATCCATTAACAATTTTTTCAAGAGATTCCTTAGTTATTTTTGTTATTTTTTCATAATCACTTAGGAAATCCTTTAAAATTTTCTTAGAAGAGGTATCTAAAAGTTTTGAATCTTCAGATGAAATTTTAATAGCATCACCAAGAATATATTGAGCATTTTGATATATATCTCCTAAAGTTTTGGCTTTATTTTTTAAAAAATTAATAGATTTTAGTAGTGTTTTTTCTTTCGAACTATCAATCTTTTTTTTAAATTTTTGACAATAATCTTTTAAAAATTCGAATAATTCTTTTTCGTCCACATTTTTTATATAATGTTCATTAAGAGATAGTATTCGTGACATATCAAGTTTTGATGGAGATTTTCCAATTCCCTTTAAATCAAACAATTTTATACTTTCTTCTAAAGTAAATATTTCTTTATCTTTATGTGACCAACCCAATCTTAATAGATAATTTCTCAAGGCATTAGACAAAATGCCTAATTCTATATAATCATCTATTGTTGAGGCTTTATCCCTTTTAGATAGTTTTGATCCACTTTCACTATGTATCAAAGGAATATGTGCAAATTCAGGTAACTTCCAGTTCATTACTTCATAAATTTGTTTTTGTTTAAATGTATTTATTTTGTGGTCATCTCCTCTTATAACGTGAGTGATATTCATTGAGTGATCATCAACTACAGCAGACAATTGATAAGTTGGCGATCCATCCTGTCGTAAAATAACAAAATCTTCTATTATTGAATTAGAGATATTCATATCACCTTGCACTAAATCTTTAATCAAAGAATTTCCGCTAATTTTACTTTTAAATCTTATCACAGGGTCAACATTTTTTGGAATTTCTAAATCTTTAGGATCTCTCCATTTTCGATTATAAACAAACGGCATTCCCCTTTTTTTAGCTTTTTCCTTTTGCTCTTTTATTTCTTCTTCTGAACAATAACATTTATAAGCAAAGTCTTTTTTTAATAGTTCTTTAGCTACTTCTTTATGTTTGTTAATATTTTGAGATTGGATATATTCTTTATTATCATATTTAATACCAATCCATTTTAACGAACGAATGATTTGGTTTTTATATTCATTTTTTGATCTTTCTTTATCTGTATCCTCAATTCTTAAGTAAAATTTACCTTTATTATTTTTTGAAAATAACCAATTAAATAATGCAGTTCTTACACCACCAATATGCAATGGTCCTGTTGGAGATGGAGCAAACCTCGTTGCTACTAAACTCATGAATTATTATTAGACTATTTTTTTAGAAGTTTCTATATAAAGATACTAGAACGCCTTGCACTTTTACTCTATCAGGACCAAATATTTTTGTTTCATATCTTTTGTTGGCACTTTCAAGGGCTACAACTTTACCTTTTTTTCTTATTTTTTTGAGCATGGCTTCATGATCATCTATTAGCGCAACTACAATTTCTCCATTATTGGCAGTATTAGTTTTTCTAACAATGACTGTATCGCCATCATTAATTCCAGCTTCAATCATTGAGTCACCAGAAATTTTCAAACCAAAATGTTCTCCATTTTTACTTAATGTTTCAGGAAGAGTTATTCTACTAACCTCATTTTGTATAGCTTCTATTGAAGTTCCGGCTGCAATTTTGCCTAATACAGGAATTTCGTTTTTATTGTTTTTTTTGTTATCATTGCTTAATCCGCCCGTTATTACACTTGGTGAAAAAGAATTATAAATATCGTTTGCACTAGCTGTTTCAGGTAATTTTAAAACTTCTAGCGCTCTTGCTTTGTGTGCAAGTCTTTTTATAAAACCTCTTTCTTCTAAAGCAGAGATTAGTCTATGGATTCCAGATTTTGATTTTAAATTTAAAGAATTTTTCATTTCTTCATAAGATGGTGACACGCCAGTAGATCTGATTTCTTTATTTATGAATAAAAGTAAGTTTTTCTGTTTTTTAGTTAGCATAGAACAAACATCGTACATTTACTGTTCTACAAAGGTTCTTTTGATTTCACAACAGATTAAAAGTCAACAAAATAGCGGTTTATTTAATTAAAGAATTGAGAAAATCGAATTTTTATCTAAACTCTTTAAAAGTGATTCACCAATTAAAAAAGTTTTAATTTTTGTTTTTTTTGTAATTTTCAAAAGTTCTTCTTTTGTTTTAATTCCACTTTCAGAAATCAAAGGTCCTTTATGATTGACTAAAATATCATGAATATCAAAGGTTGTATTTATGTCGGTTTTTAAAGTTTTAAGATTTCTATTGTTAATGCCAATTAATGCATTCTTAAATTTTAAAGAATATTTGGCTTCGTCTTTTGTGTGAACCTCTACAATTACTGACATATCTAATTTTAAGGCTTCTTCGTATAGTTGACTAGCTATTTCTTCTGTAACAGCAGACAAAATAATTAAAATAGCATCTGCGCCATAATATTTAGCAAGATGAACTTGGTAGGGATCGATAAAGAAATCTTTACATAAAATTGGTATGTGCATGCCTTCGGAATCTATAGAGCTTACCTTTGATTTAATTTTATAAATATGATCTAAACTTCCTAAAAAAAAATCTTCTTCTGTTAAAACTGATAAACAAGTTGCTTTATTTTTATAAAATATATTTGCTATAACTGCAGGGTTGTAATTTTCAATAATAATGCCAGCAGAGGGGCTTGCTTTCTTAATTTCTGCAATTATTGAAATTTTATTTTGAGATATATTTGATTCAATTGTTTCTCTAAAATCAATATAATCCATAGAATCTGGCTCATGTTCCTTTAAAGATTCAATTGGACGTTTCTTTTTTAAATTAATTAATCTTTCAGATTTTTTTTTGATTATCTTTTCTAGTATATTTTCAGCCATTTTGTATATTTTTTAAATGTTCAAATGTTTTTCCGCTCAAAATATGTTCTCTAGCATTTTCATAAGCATCAATAAATTTAGAATGTTTTTCAGAAATAATAAGACCAGCAGCAGCATTTAAGCAAACAGCTTTTGAAAAATCATTATCTTTTCTTTTAAAGATATCAATTATTTTATTTGCATTAAACTCTGAATCATTACCTAGCAGATTCTCAAATTTATCTGCATTTATTTTTAAATTTGTTGGATCAATTATAATTTCAGAAATTTGACCATCTTTTATTTGTATAACGTTTGTTTTAGCATAAGGTGATATTTCATCTAAACCGTCTTCGCTATTTACAATCCAAGCAAATTTAATATTGAGGTTTTTTAATCCATTACCAAATATTTTAAGTAATTTTTTATCAAATACACCAACAACCTGTCTTTGGACAAGCGCAGGGCTGCTTAAAGGCCCGATCATATTAAATATAGTTCTTTTTCCAATTTTTTTTCTTGTTGGACCTACATATTTCATTGCACTGTGATAATTAGGAGCAAACATAAAACCAAAATTATATTTATTTATTTGATTTTCTATATCCTTGGGTTCTAAATTAATTTTTATTTTTAATCTTTCTAGAACATCACCAGATCCACATTTAGATGATACAGCCTTGTTACCATGTTTAGCTATTTTGATACCCATACTTGCCAACAACAAAGCTGATGCTGTAGAGATATTTAAAGTATTTTTACCATCTCCACCAGTTCCACATGTATCGATACAATTATCAACATTAACTCTTTTAGATTTACTTCTTAGTACATATACCCCACCAGCTATTTCATTTGATACTTCGCCTTTAGCTGATAGTAGGGTTAAAAAGCTAAATATTTCATCATCAGAGGCTTTACCGCTCATTAAAATTTCAAAAGCAGCTTTACTTTCTTCGAGTGTTAAATCTTGTTTATTAGATAATTTTTCTAAAAATGCTTTCATCGGTATTTGTAATTAATAAAATTTTTTAAAATTTTTAAACCCATTGAAGTTTTAATACTTTCGGGGTGAAATTGAACTCCATGAATATTGTATTTATTATGCATTATTCCCATAATTATTTTATCTTTTGTTTCTGCAGTAATAATCAAATCGTTGCTAAAATTTTTTTTATCAATAATTAAACTATGATATCTCGTAGCTGATATCACTTTTTTTATACCTTTAAAAATACCCTGACCGTTATGTTTTATAAGACTTGTTTTTCCATGCATTAATTTTTTTGCACCCACAATCTTACATTTGAATGTTTGTCCTATAATTTGGTGACCTAGACAGACTCCTAATATAGGAATTGTTTTATAGAAATATTTAACTATTTTAAGACAATTTCCAGCCTGATTGGGAATTCCAGGACCTGGTGAAATGACTATTTTTTTATATTTATTTCTTTTTATTTTACTGATTTTAATTTTATCATTTCTATAGACATCAACTTTACATTTAAGAGAGGAAAGATAATGGTATAAATTGTAAGTAAAGCTATCATAGTTATCTATTAATAAAATTTTCATTTTTTAATTTAGTGAATCAATCAATGCTTTTGCTTTATTAACTGTTTCTGAATATTCTTTTTCAGGAATGCTATCAGCAACAATTCCTGCTCCTGATTGTATATAAAATTTATTATTTTTAATAAGTGCAGTTCTTAAAGCTATACAAGTATCAAAATTTTTATTGGCAGAAAAATATCCAATAGAACCTGCGTACATTTTTCTTTTTGATTTTTCAAGTTCGTCTATAATTTCCATTGCGCGTATTTTTGGTGCTCCTGTAACCGTGCCTGCCGGAAATCCAGCTAGCATAGTGTCTAGTAAAGAGTGTTTTTTATTAAAATCGCCCTCAACGTTAGAAACAATATGCATTACATGTGAATATTTTTCTATTTTAAATCTTTCAGTAACTTTAACTGTATTAATTTTTGAAACTTTACCTACATCGTTTCTACCTAGATCCAAAAGCATAAGATGTTCAGCTAATTCTTTTTTATCATTTAAAAGTTGCTTTTTATAAAACTTATCTTTTTTAACATCAGAACCACGTGGTCGAGTTCCAGCAATAGGTCGTATAGTTATTTTGTTTTTTCTTAACCTTACCAGTATTTCGGGGCTACTCCCAATTATTTGAAAGTCACTAAAATTGAAAAAAAACATAAAAGGAGAAGGATTATTAATTCTTAATTTTTTGTATATTTCCAAAGGAGATTTTGTCAGTTTAGATTCAAACCTTTGACTTAATACGACCTGAAAAATATCTCCATTTTTAATATATTTTTTGGCTTTTAAAATTATTCTTTTAAATCTACTTTTAGAAATATTTGATTTAACTTTAATTTTTTTTTTATTCGTTTTGTTAATTATATTTTGATATTTATAATTGAAAGCTAGATTTACTAAAGATTGAATATTTTGTATTTGTTTTAAATAGTATTTTTGATAATTGTGAATTTTTTCATCTGCAAAACAGTTAATTATAAAATAAATTTTTTTGAACAAATTATCATAAATAATAATCGTTTTTGGCCTTATCAATCTTACATCTGGAATTTTTAAATCATCAAAACATCTATCGGGAACTTTTTCAATGTATCTAATTATATCATATGAAAAATATCCAACTAAAAGAGAGCAAAGTGGTGGAAGATTTTTGGGCAATGAAAAATCAAAGCTTTGTATAAGCTTTTTTAAAAAAGGATAAGGAGATCCTTTTATATTTCTTTTTTTATTGTTTTTAATTATATGAATTTTTTTTTTATTAAATTCCCATATTTTGTCTGGATCTGCGCCAATAATTGTGTAACGACCTCTGATTTTCCTTTTTTCAACAGATTCAAATATAAAGCTATTTTTTTTAATTAAAAAATTATTAATTATATTTCCAACGATTTTATTATCTTTACAATCAGTTTTGAGGAAAATTACTTGGTTTTTTTTATTCTTATGTTTTTTTTTAAAACTAATAAAACTTGTATTTATCTTCATCTAAAATAATTCTTAACGTTATCTAATGCATTGTAATTAATATTTATTTTATATTTGTTTCTGAGGTAGGAATCGTAGGTATTATACAAACTGTTTGCTATTTTAATTTTAGATAAATGAGAATAAGTTTTGTAGTCATCGTGATTCTTATCAATTGATACATTTTCAATTTTGTCGATATAAATCAAAAAAATCTCACTTAAATTAATATCCGCAACAACGATTACTTTTTTTTCTGGATAAGCATAGATTTGTTTAATAAGTTCTTTTTTTAAAATTATATCATCGTTTCGGTTCTTAAGTTTAATTTTTTTGACAACAATATTTTTATCTTTTGACAATTTGTCGAAATCGTCTTTTTTAAAATTATTTTTATTTATTTTGCTGATTATTTCTGCAATTAATTTTCTTTTAGTTTGTTTTTTAAGGTTTGATAATATTTCTTTTTTAACCGTTTCATCACTAATTTCTTTCTGAATATTTTCAATTTTAGTTACTTCAACGATAAAATATTTATCTTTATGTTCTATTAAGGCCGTAGGTTCAGCTTCATTAATATTAAATACATCGGCAATTAATTCATTTGGGAAATCATTAATTATTTTTGAATTTTTGTTTTTGCCTAATTTATTGAAGTTTGTCGAGGTAGCGGAATCCAAATTAAATTTATTTAAAATATAATTTAGATTTTTGCCCTCGACTATTAGGTCATCAATTTCATCCACTATTTGAAAAAATAAATCGTTATATTCATCACGACCAGTTAAATTTTTTGGATTTAATTGTATAAATTTTACTGATTTGTAAATGTTTTTAAAGGTATTTTTATTTTGTTCAAAGTAGGATTTAATTTGATCTATTGAAAATTTTAGTTTTTGTTTAAATACGTCATTTAAATTAATTACTTGAATATTTCTTTTTTGATTTATTTTATCGTAGGTTATGTTAACTAAAAAATTTGAAGGGATGATTCCCCCTCCAATAAAATTAAACAATTGTTCTTTTTTTACTTGTTTTGATATATTAGCTTCAAAAGAAGCAGCATTTTGGCTATTCTTTACTAAAAATTTTTCATACTCAATTCTTGAGAATTTGTTCTCTTTCTTAAAAATTTTCTCATTTCTAATGACTGTGCTTAACGAAATATCCGAAAGTCTAATATTAAGATTTTCAGATTCTAAAACAATTAATTTTTCTCCAACAAAATTGGAAAGCAATTTTTCAATTAATTTTTTATCTAACACTTTTTCGTTAGTAGAATGAAATCTCACAAAATCAATAAATTTTTGTGTAGATATTTTTTCTTTTCCAATTTCAACAATTACATTTTTTTTTCCTCCTTGAAATACAGGACCCATACCCCAAAATATAAATGGGATTGCAATAATTGCTAAAAAAATCTTTGCAAAAATTGAATTTGAAAATTTTCTTATACTCTTCAACATTTTAATTAAAACTATTTTATTGTTATATAATTAGATACTCTATAAATTAAATTTTAAATTATGACAAATAAATTAAAATATTTTATTGGTAACTGGAAAATGTTCGGCGATCTTAGCTCGTTAAAGATCATTTACCAGGTGCATAAGTTTTGTGCCAGGTTTAAAAGACGTGGTAAAAAAAACAAGATTATATTGTGTGTTCCTAATACGTTAATCTATTTTTTTACAACAAAATTAAAATCAAAATTCATTTCTATAGGAGCACAAAACTGCCATCATCACAAAACTTATGGACCCTTCACAGGATCTGTTAGTGCCTCAATGCTTAAAAAAATTGGAGCTAAATATATAATTTTAGGACATTCTGAAAATAGATCTGAAGGGGATACAGGCCAACTAATTAAAAAAAAAATTGAATTAGCATTAAAGCAAAAATTAAACATTATCTTCTGTATTGGTGAAACATTTAAAGAAAAAAAAGAAGACAAAACTTTTTTGGTCCTTAGAAAACAGATAAGAGATTCAATTGATAAAAAGTATAATTTAAATAAGGTTATAATCGCCTATGAGCCTATTTGGTCAATTGGCACAGGTAAGATACCTGAAATTCAAGAACTAAAAAAAATATTTATATTTATAAAAAATGAATTTAAAAAAAATTTTAAAACAAAAATATTCCCAGTTGTTTTATATGGAGGTTCCGTTAATGACAGCAATATAAAGCTATTTTCATCAATTTCAGAAATAGATGGATTTTTGATTGGAGGAGCCTCCCAATCGTCAAAAAAATTTATTGATATAATAATAAATTACTATAAATAACAAACCATGGAAAATCTTATTTTAGTACTAAATATCATTTTAGCCGTTCTGTTAGTTGTTGTAATTCTTTTGCAAAAATCTGAAGGAGGAGCATTAGGCATAGGAGTGTCTCAGGACAGTTTTATATCTTCTAGGTCAGCAGCGAATTTTTTAACCAAAGCTACAGCAATATTAGCAACTTTATTCATTATAACAAGCATATCACTAACAATTATATCAAACGAGGGAATATCGAGTTCATCTGTTTTGGAAAAAGTTGAAGAAAAGAAAGATTCCTCAGAACCTCAGATTCCAAAATCTGATCAGTAATTTAACTTTATTTATTATTATAAATCATTTACACTGTCCTTCCATGGCGCGATATGTATTTGTCACGGGCGGCGTGGTATCATCACTTGGAAAGGGATTGTCATCGGCATCGTTGGCTGCTTTGCTTCAATTAAGAGGATTTAAGGTTAGAATTCGAAAACTGGATCCTTACTTAAATGTAGATCCTGGCACCATGAATCCTTTTCAACATGGTGAAGTTTATGTAACTGATGATGGAGCGGAAACAGATTTGGATATAGGTCACTACGAAAGATTTACAGGAATTTCAGCCACTCAGTCTGACAATATTACAACAGGAGGTATTTACAGCGAAATAATAAAAAAAGAGAGAAAAGGAGATTACTTAGGTGGAACCGTTCAAGTAGTTCCTCACGTAACTGATCGTATAAAAAAATTTATATCTCATAACATAAAAGATGAAGATTTTGTAATCTGCGAAATTGGAGGAACTGTAGGTGATATAGAAAGCTTACCTTTTCTTGAGGCAATTAGGCAATTTTCCAATGACATAAAAAGAAAAAATAGTTTATTTATTCATTTAACTTTGGTTCCTTATCTCAAAGCTTCAGGAGAACTTAAAACCAAACCAACCCAACATTCAGTAAAGGAGTTAAGAAGTTTAGGAATTCAACCGAATATAATAATTTGTAGATCAGAAAGAGAAATTCCAAAAGCGGAAAGGAAAAAAATATCTTTATTTTGCAATGTTTCTATAGAAAATGTTATCGAAACTGTTGATGTAAGAACTATATACGAAGCACCAATTAGTTTTCATAAAGAGAAACTTGATGATCAAGTATTGTCATATTTTAATATCAAGAATAAAAAACCACCAAATCTTACAAAGTGGAAAAATATTACCTCAAAGGTTTTAAACTCGAAAAAGGATGTAAACATAGGTATTATAGGAAAATATGTTAATCTTAAAGATGCTTATAAATCTTTAGATGAGGCGTTAATTCATGGAGGAATATCAAACAATCTTAAAGTTAATCTAAAAAGGATAGATTCAGAGAATTTGAAAACTGAAAATGTAAAGTTATTGTTAAAAGATGTGTCGGGAGTTCTCATTCCAGGTGGTTTCGGAAAAAGAGGGAGCGAAGGTAAAATTGCTGCCATAAAATATGCAAGATTGAATAATATACCTTTCTTTGGAATTTGTTTTGGTATGCAAATGGCAGTTGTTGAAGCCGCTAGAAACTTATTGAATATTAAAAATGCTTCTACCAGTGAGTTTGGAAATAATTGCACGCCAGTTGTTGGATTACTCGAAGAATGGCAAAAAGGAAAAAAAAGAATAAAAGGAAGCGAGAAAAATTTAGGTGGAACAATGAGACTAGGTTTATACGACGCTGTATTAAAAAACAATTCTTTGATATCTAAAATATATTCTGAAAAAAAAATTAAAGAAAGACACAGACATAGATACGAAGTAAACATTGAATACAAGGACGATTTTGAAAAAAAAGGATTAATTTTTTCCGCTCTGTCTCCAGATGGCATGCTGCCTGAGATAATTGAATTAAAAGATCATCCATGGTTTGTAGGGGTCCAATTTCATCCAGAATTTAGATCAAGACCTTTTACACCTCATCCATTATTTTCATCCTTTATTAAAGCTGCGAAAAAAAGCAAAGTGAGAAATTAATGAAAAATAAGTTAATTAAATGTGGGAAATTAAATATTTCAAATACCAACCCATTTACTTTGATGGCAGGACCTTGCCAATTGGAGAATGAAAAACACGCATTAAATGTTGCTACTGAATTAAAAAAAATCACTGAGAAACTTGGTGTAGGATTAATTTATAAAACATCCTTTGATAAAGCCAATAGAACAAGCTTGAAAGAAAAAAGGGGAATGGGTCTGGAAAATTCTTTACCAATTTTTGATAAAATTAGAAAAAATTTAGGCACGCCTGTCATAACA
>PVBE011475410.1_pt1 | contig 31848 bp, 30 predicted proteins | sample 1631181 | NCBI WGS metagenome assembly PVBE01 (sample SAMN08397723, study PRJNA350692) | Marine metagenome, whole genome shotgun sequencing project. | isolation source: water | place: Pacific Ocean | collected 2012-04
CGCGGGCGCGCTCGGTGTATTTCTCGAACTCCATGGGCTGCGATCCCTTCCGCGACGGACACGCCTCTCAAGATATGGCCGCGTTCGGCCTTTCCGCAAGCGTTGCGGGCTTGCGCGAACGCGGCGTTGACAGCACCACTCGGTCCCGGAATGGTTGCGCCATGCCCGCGACCGTCGAACGATTGGCCCGTTACCCCGTGAAGGGCCTGAGTGCCGAGCCGCTCCAACGGGTCCGGCTCGCCGCCGGCGACGGCGTCTGCGGCGATCGCCGCTACGCTCTCGCGCGCGCCGACGCCCCATTCGACCCCGCGCGACCCGCGTGGCTTTCCAAGGACAACTTCCTCATGCTCAAGCGGAACGCCCGGCTGGCCCGCCTGCAAGCCCGCCTCGAAGGGGACGACGGTGTTCTTCGACTGGGCGAACAGGGGAAACGCCCGATCCGGGCGAGCGTCCGCGACGCCGCCGGAAGAGCCAAGATCGTGAATTTCATCACCCGGTTCATGGCGGGCGATATCGACGCTGAGCCGCGATTCGTCGAAGGCGCCGGCGGCCACCAGTTCTCCGATCATCGCACCCGGGTGGTGTCGTTGATCAACCTCGCGTCGGTGCGGGCGCTCGAGGACGCCGCGGGGCGGCCGCTGGATCCGCTCCGCTTCCGAGCCAACGTCTATTTCGACGGCGTCGACGCGTGGAAGGAGTTCTCGTGGCTGGAGGTCGGCCTTGCGATCGGAACGGCGCGCCTGCGGGTGACGGCGCGGATCGACCGCTGCGCCGCGGTCGACGTCGAGCCCTGCTCGGGCGAGCGCAACACGAATTTGGTCAGGACGCTATCGAAGCAATTCGATCACGTCGACATGGGCGTCTATGCGACCGTAACGGCCGGCGGCGAGATCGCCGTCGGCGACGAGATCAAGCCTCAGGGCTGACCGTCAACTGGGAAAAGGTTCTTCGCCGCCCGCTCCGTTGTCGGGCGGATCCTTCTCGCCGGATTCGCCCTCTCCGACGTCCGGCTGCGGCGCGTCGGGATTCGCGGCCGGCGACAGCGGGGCCGTGTCGTCATCGTGAGGGACGACGTAGGCGTGACCGTGACCGTGGCCCTGGCCCTGGCCGTGGCCGTGGCCGTGGCCGTGCCTCTGGCCCTGGCCGTGGCTCTGGTCCTGGCTTTGTCCGCTGTCATTCACCAGCCGGTGGTAGTGATCGGCGTACTGGTAGTAGCTTTCCGACGCGACCCGGTCACCCGACGTGTAGGCGTCGCGCGCGAGCACGAGGTAGCGGTCCAGCACCTGTTGTGCGGTTCCCCGAACCTTGACGTCGAGGCCGTTGCTGTCGACGGATTGGTTTCGGGACGTGGGGTGGCGTTTGCCGTTGCCTCTTGGGCGCCCGCGACGCGTGCTGAGTCCTGGTTTCATAGCTCCCGTTCGCCTTCGGTTATGCAATTCAATCCGATCTCCGGGGCCACTAACTCTGTTGCGCGGCCCGTATGGCCAGAACCCGAAGACCGGTTCGGCGATCACGGATTGGGAAACGGGGTGCAGTCGCGTCTGGCGACGCAATCCCCTTCGGCCCTCCTGGGCCTATCCGGCTCGAAAACCTAGTCGCGTGGCGTAGATTTTCCAACATTTATTTTCGCGCTATGGCGACGAGCGGGCGGCGACGATGCAGCGCGGGTGAAGCGCGAGATCGCGCGCGACGGCGATCGGTCGCATCTCCGCCTCTTCCAACAGTCGCGCGACGGAAGCCGCCTGGCGGACGCCGATCTCGAGCACGGCGAGGCCTCCGGCCCGCAAAAGCCGGGGAAGCGCGGGCACGATCTCGCGATAGCACGCAAGTCCGTCGACCCCGGCCAACAGCGCCGTTGCCGGCTCGAAGGCGGTGATCTCGGGTGCGAGCGCGTGGAACTTCCCTTGCGCCACGTACGGCGGATTCGCGATCACCAAGTCAAAGGCGTGATCGAGGGCGGCGCCCCAGTCGCCACACAGGAAGTCCGCGCGCGCGCCGAGGCCCAGCCGTTCGGCGTTGCCGCGCGCGACCGCAAGCGCGCCCGCGTCGATGTCCACGCCGACGCCCACGGCGCGTCCGAGTTCGTGCAAGAGCGCGAGCAACAGGCAACCGCATCCCGTGCCGAGGTCGAGAATTTCGAGGGCCGCGTCGCGGTCGTCGATGCGGGCCAACGCCGCCTCGACGACCGTCTCCGATTCCGGACGGGGAACCAGTGTCCGCGGCGTTACGTGGAAAGGCAGGCTCCAAAACTCTCGCTCGCCCACGAGATACGCCACGGGCTCCCGGCGTCGGCGGCGCGAAACCAGGGATTCGAAATGGCCGAAAACGGCGTCCGAGCCGGTGTCGTCCTCGAGGCGGCACCTTTGCGCGTGTTCGAAAAGAAGTCGGGCTTCCAGCCTCGGTTGGGGGATGCCGGCGCCACTCAGGCGCCGAACCGCGACGGCGAAGGCGTCGTCGAATGCGGACCCGGCGCCGCTCATGGCGCCGCCATGCGCGCCGCCTGATCCTCTGCCATCAGGGCGTCGATCAGCTCGTCGAGGTCGCCCGCCAGGACTTGCGGAAGTTTGTGCAGGGTCAAGCCGATGCGGTGGTCCGTGACTCGGCCTTGCGGAAAGTTGTAGGTGCGGATGCGCTGCGAGCGATCGCCGGTGCCGACTTTGCTTTTGCGCTCGGCGGCCAGTGCGGCCTCCCTCTCGGTGCGCTCGAGCTCGAAGAGGCGGGCGCGCAGAATCTTCATCGCCTTGGCCTTGTTCTTGTGCTGGGACTTCTCGTCCTGGCAGGTGACGACGGTGCGACTCGGAAGATGAGTGATGCGAACGGCGCTGTCGGTCGTGTTCACGTGCTGTCCGCCCGCCCCCTGCGAGCGGTAGGTGTCGATGCGAAGGTCCTTTTCGTCGATCCTGACGTCCACCTCTTCGGCTTCGGCCAGGACAGCGACCGTGGCGGCCGAAGTGTGAATGCGCCCGCTCGATTCCGTTTCCGGGACGCGCTGGACGCGATGAACGCCGGATTCGAACTTGAGCCGCGAGAACACGTTGCGTCCCGCGACCGACGCGATCGCTTCCTTGTAACCACCGATGGAGATCTCGCTCGCGCTCAGGGGCTCGAAGCGCCAGCCGTGCGTCTCGGCGTAGCGCTGGTACATGCGGTACAGTTCGGCCGCGAACAGGGCCGCTTCATCGCCTCCGGTGCCGGCCCGCACTTCGAGGATCGCGTTCTTCGCGTCGGCCGGATCCGTGGGCGTCAACAGGACTTGGAGCTTGCGCTCCAGATCGGGGAGCGCGGCGTCGAGCGTCCGGTACTCCGATTCGGCAAGCGCGCGCATCTCCGGGTCCGCTTCGCTCTCCGCCATCATCGCCCGGAGATCGTGCAGTTCGTGACGCACCTTGCGCTGCTCGGCGATGGCGGCGGCGAGGGGGGCCAGCTCGGCGTATTCCTTCGAAAGCCGGATGTATTCTTCGGAGCCGACGTTGTCGCGCGCGAGTTCGCGCGCGAGGCGTTCGTGGCGCGCGATAACGTCGTCGAGTTTGTCGTCGAGATTCACGCCGATCCTTCTTTTCGATTCTCGTCATCCTCGGCCCGTCCGTCCCGATCGCCGGGCGTCACCGTGCCCTCCAACCGGAACAGGCGCACGAGCGCGCCTTCGATCGTCGACCACGAACGCCCTCCGGGCGCGTCCGCGCGCTCGCTTGGCGGCTTGGTCGCGATCTCGCGCAACGTCTCGGAAGGCGCGTGCAAGATCCGGTCGACGAGAAGCCGCGTCGCCTTCTCGGCGTCGCCGGGCGCTTCGGCCAGGACCGCGCGCCGCATCTCCTCGAAGTGGCGCCGAAGACGCAGCATCGCCGGTACGGCCACGCGCCCGCCGCGATCGCGGACGAATTCCGCGACCGCCTCGTCGACGATGCGCCAGGCGGCCTCGGTGTCTGCGCGACGGTCCGCGCGGCCGTCCATGGCCGCGCGCTCAAGGTCCGCGAGGTCGTACCGGAACGCCCCGTCGATCTTGTCGACTTCGGGATCGACATCGCCGGGAATCGCAGCATCCACGAAAAGCACGGGACGCCGGCGCCGGCGCGTCAGCGCCCGCCGGGCGGCGTCCTCGGCGATGGTGTAGCGCCGCGCGCCCAACGCGCACAAAACGATATCGGCATGGGCGAGCGCGTCATCAAGGGTGTCGAACGGCGCCACGTGGCAATCGAGGGACCGGGCCAGGGCCTCGGCGCGGGCCTCGTTGGGATGGGCGACCACGAGCCGCCCAAGCCCGGCGGCAAGCAGGTCCTTCGCGATCAGCTCGCCCATGTCGCCCGTTCCAAGGAGCAACGCCGCGGACCGGTCGAGGGCGCCGTGAAGGTCGCGGGCGACGCGGATCGCGGACGACGACAGCGACACCGGTCCTTCTCCGATCCCGGTCTCGGCGCGCGCGCGTTCGGCCGTGCGGTAGACGGCCTGAAGCACCGAATCCAACTCGGCCCCGATCATCCCGGCCTCGCGCGCGATCTCGTGTCCCGCCTTCAAGTGGTCCAGGACCTGCGCCTCGCCGACGATCAAGCTGTCGAGGGTAGCGGCGGCGGCAAACAGGTGGCGGATCGCATCGGCGCCGCCCAGCGCGTAAAGGTGGCCCTTCACTTCGGCGGGCGCGAGTTCCGCGTGGTCGGCGAACGCCGCAACGATGTCGTCTTGTGCGCCACCGGCGTCGGCCGCTTGCACCGCGACCTCGACCCGATCGCCCGTGGAAAGCAACACCGCCTGGTCGATCCGCGCGCGGCGCAGACGGTCCAGGAACGCCGCAACGCCATCGTCGGGCACGAAGAGACGCTCGCGTACCGCGAGCGAGCTTGAGCGGTGGTTGGCGCCAACAACCAGGAACGAGGCGAGGATGTCGCCGTCAGCGCGCATCGACCTTCCCCAAATACCGCCCGAGGTGGTGTTCCAGGGATGCGAGCGCGATCTCGTACTGCTCGCCGGACGCCATGTCGCGAACCGTCGCCGCGGCACGCCCGAGCTCGTCGTCGCCGACGATCACGGCGGCCACGGCCCCGATTCGGTCGGCTCTGCGCATGCGCTTGGCGAGGTTTCCAGAGTACGCCATGTCAACGGTGTATCCCGCGCGCCGAAGCCGCTGCGCGAGCTCCAGCGCCGCCTCTTCGGGCGCCGCCCCCACCGGTACGACCGCGATGGGGCGCACTTCCGACTCGGGCTCGGCGATCAGCATCGCCAGCCGCTCGACGCCCGCCGCCCAACCGGTTCCCGGTGTCGGCGGCCCTCCCATCATCTCGATCAGGCCGTCGTAACGGCCGCCGGCGAGCACGGTGCCCTGGGCGCCCAGCGCTTGGGTCGTGAACTCGAAGGCCGCGTGGCAATAGTAATCCAGGCCGCGGACGAGCCGCGGGTTGATTTCGTAAGCGACCCCGGCGACGCGCAAACCGTCCAGAAGCGCATCGAAATACCGTTTCGAGGCGTCGTTTAGGCAATCGGTGATCAGCGGCGCGCCGACGACGATCGCGCGATCGCCTTCGTCCTTGGAATCGAGGACTCTCAGCGGATTGATTTCGACGCGGTTCAGCGAATCGCTGGAAAGTTTGCCCCGGTGGTCGGAGAGATAGGCGAGCAGCTTCGTGCGGTACGCCTTGCGGCTCTCGGCGTCGCCGAGCGTGTTGATCTCGAGCTTGACCTTGTCCGCGATATCCAGATCAGCGAGAAAATCGGCGCCCAGCGCGATAATTTCCACGTCCGCCAGCGGTTCCGCGACGCCGAGGATCTCCACGTCCACCTGGTGGAACTGGCGCAGGCGGCCTTTCTGGGGACGCTCGTAACGGAACATCGGCCCGCGGCAGAAGAACTTGAGCGGCAGCTGGTGGCGCAGTCCGTTCGATATGAATGCGCGCGCCACGCCCGCGGTGAATTCCGGGCGCAAGGTCACGCTGTCGCCGCTGCGGTCGGCGAAGGTGTACATTTCCTTGGTGACGATGTCCGAGGTCTCACCGAGGGTGCGGGCGAAGACTTCGGTGAACTCGAACACCGGCGTCGTGATCTCGGTGAATCCGTACCGCCGGGCGGTCGCCCAAGCCGCGTCCTCGACGGCGCGGTGGCGTCGCATTTCGTCGGCAAGGATGTCGCGGGTTCCGCGCACGCGCTCCAACGACGGTGCGCGTCCCGCCTTAGTTCGCGCCGCCGCCGGCGCCGAGGATTGCCGGCTCTCCACCATGGTCAGAGGCGCTTTTCGAAGCGGGTCTCCACGTACCCGTCGACGATGCGGTGAAATTGCTCGGCGATATCATCCCCGCGAAGGGTGGCAACCTTGCGCCCGTCGACGAACACGGGCGCGGCAGGTTCCTCGCCGTTTCCGGGCAAGCTGATGCCGATATCCGCGAGCTTGCTTTCACCCGGGCCGTTGACGATGCAACCCATGACCGCGAGGCTCATGGTCTCGACGCCCAGGTACCGACGGCGCCATTCGGGCATGCGTTCGCGGACATACCCCTGAATGGCGTTGGCCAAGTCCTGGAAAGTGGTGCTGGTGGTCCGCCCACAGCCCGGGCATGCGCTCACCAAGGGCGAGAAGGACCTGAGCCCCATTGTCTGCAGTATCTCTTGGGCCACCACTACCTCGCGGGTGCGCTCGCCGCCGGGATCGGGCGTCAGCGAGACCCGGATCGTATCACCGATCCCGCGTTGCAGAAGGACCGCCATCGCCGCCGTCGAAGCGACGATGCCCTTCGAGCCCATGCCGGCTTCCGTCAGTCCCAGATGCAGGGCGTAATCGCCTCGCCGCGCAAGCTCGCCGTATACGGAGATGAGATCCTGAACGCCGCTGACCTTACACGAAAGCACGATGCGGTCGCGCGCCAGGCCAATCTCCTCGGCGCGCCGGGCGCTGTCGAGGGCGGAGACCACGAGCGCCTCGCGCATCACCGCGGCCGAATCCCGGGGGTCCGCCGAACGCGCGTTGTCGTCCATAAGACGCGCCAGCAGCGCCTGGTCGAGGCTGCCCCAGTTGACGCCGATCCGCACCGCGCGGCCTTCCTTCAGCGCGACCTCGATCATGGTCGCGAAGCGGGTGTCGCGCTTGTCGCCGAATCCCACGTTGCCGGGGTTAATGCGGAACTTTGCGAGCGCCCGCGCACAATCGGGATACGCGACCAGAAGTTCGTGGCCGATATAGTGGAAGTCGCCGACGAGGGGAACGTGGACACCGAGATCGTCGAGGCCCTCGCGGATGCGCGGGACGGCCGCGGCGGCGGCGGCGCGATCAACCGTGATGCGCACGATCTCGGAACCGGCGCCGGCGAGCGCCGCGATTTGGGCGATCGTCGCGGCCACGTCCGCCGTGTCGGTATTGGTCATGGACTGAACGACGATCGGCGCGTCACCACCGACGACGACGTCGCCGATCCGGACCGGGACGCTACGGCGTCGGGTTTCGGGCAGGGGGCCACCATCGGGCATGGTTCGCGCCCTTTCACGCGAAAGCGGGTCGGTTTCGGCCGAGACCACGTTTTTGCCGCATCGCTGGGCGCGCGGTCAATGCATCAGTCGGCACACGGGTCGGCACGGTGTCCGGTCCGCACGCCGATCGCCCTTGCGCCGGCACGACGAAAAACCCCCTACTCCGAGGTCGCCGTGCCGTTGAGAAGTCGCTGAGGGTCGAGGGCGACGTCCCTACGAACCGCGCCCACCGGCCCGATCGCCGGAGCCTCCTCGCCACCCACCAGGATCTCGAGTGCTCCGGCGTTTCCGGTCAACAGCCGCAGCCCGCGCCGGTCCGGAACTCGGTAGGTGTCGCCGGCCCGCATCAGGCGCGTCATCAGAAGCTGGTTCCCGGCATCGTCGCGGACCTGGATCCAGCTCGACATCTTCGCGCGCACGACGATTTCGGGTGCGTCGTCGTCCGTCGGTTCGCGGCCCGTCGCGTCACGGCCCGGCGCATCCATCGCCGCCGCGTCGGCATCTTCGGCGAGACGGGCCACCTCGCTCGCCTCCGACGGCATCGGCGCGGACGACGCATCGAGGCCGGCTAGCAAATCGGGCGTGTCCGTCCGCTCACCGAGCGAAGGCGCGTCGGTCGCCTCCGTCAACGGGGTGCCCGGCGCCGGATCGGCGGATTCGATCATGCCGGTCAGCGTGGCCAAGTCGCTGTCGGTGCGAACGTAACGAGCCCGGTCCGCGCCGGTCGGGAGAGTTTCGCCCGGCCCGCGGCCGGCCACCGGGGGATCCGGGTGCGGCTCGGCCGGCGCACCGCCGATGGAGGCCCGTTCGAGCGGCGGATCCGGTAAGCCACCGCTTTGCCGCAGCCGAACCTCGCTCCCGTCTTCGGATGCCGTTTCGGATGCCGTGCGAACCACGCCCGCGCCCACGACGGCGGGGCTCGTGCCTTCGTCCGAGCCGCTCGGGATCGCGGCTGTGTATTCGTTCCGCTCGGTCGCCGCGGCGTCGCCGGGGATCGCGGGAAGGACGGCGCGCGGTTTCAATCCCGCATCGGTGCCCTCGCCGTGGGCGAGCACCGCCGCCGGTGGTTCGCCGCTCGAAATCTCGGACGCGGGATTCGGGTGCGCGGGCTCAAGTTGGAACGCCGTGACCAGAACCGAGGGTGCCTCGGCAACCGTGGTCCCGCCCGGCGCTGGGGCCTCGAGAGCCCGCGTCACGATCGGCTCGACCACGACGACGGGCGCCGGAGCAGGCCGGACCGCGGGCAGAGGCGGATCGATCGTCACTCGCTCCGTGCGCGCAGCTTCGACGCGCCCCATCCCGGCGGACCCGTCCTCGTGTACGACATCCGTTCCCTCAACCGTGGACACGGGCGCCGACGCCAAGGCGTCCCCTTCGGCGGGCAGGGCCGACGTCTCCGGCGCGTCCTCGCCCGGCAAGAGGCGCGCGAGCTTCTCAGGCAAAGGCGCGATCAATTCGACGAAGAGGCGCTGGTCCGACGTGCTTGCATACCATCCGCCGTAGGCGAGCAGGGCGATGGCGGCGCCCACGAAGGCGATCGCGCCGCTCGGGATACTACGTTCGGGAACGGGTGTCGGGAAGACGAGGTCCACCGTCTCCTGGACGCCTGCGATTTCCTGCTTGAAGCGCCGGACCACCTCGTCGCTGTCGAGCCCAATGTGCTCGGCATACGCGCGAACGAAGCCGATGGCATAGGTCGGACCCGGCAGGTCCGCGTAGCGTCCCTCCTCGATGGCCTCGAGGTACAGGTAGCGGATGCACAGGTTCGCGGCGACATCGCGCAGATCCTCTCCCACGCGCAGACGAGACGCGCGCAGAAGCGCCCCCACGCCCGGGCGATCGTTCGTCTTGTTGTCGCTTTCCAACACCCCTTTCCTTACGTGAGTGCGGCCGGTTTAAGAACAATCAGACGGTGTAATTCAAGGCACGACGGATGGCGACCCGCGTACCGCCGACGGCGCTCCCGGCGGTGCCCGTCCTCGACTGCAAGCCCCGGCGCATTCGCCACCGGCACATCCGGGCCGGCTGGCGAACGGGGGCCAAACCCTTGGCATTTTCTTGGCTAACTATAATTGCAGAAAGTCCATCAATTTCAAGAGGAAAAGGCATGAGTCTTAAATCATGACTCCATGATCGAGAGCGAATTCCCTCAACTGCTCTCGCACGCTGTGATGGGTGAGCGTCGCAAGCGTCTCCAAATAGCTGGTCAGCGGCCCCAAGGTCAGACTGCGGATCATCGACTTGGTCGGTCCGACCGCGGGCGGCGGCACCGAAAGGTTGCGGAAGCCGAGGCCGATTATGGCCATCGCGTCGAGGGGACGGCTCGCCGCTTCGCCGCAAACGCTCACCGGGACGTCGGCCGCGCGACAACCCTCAAGAACCGTCCGCAGAAGGGCAAACACGATGGGCGAGAGGAAATCGTAACGCTCGGCGAGCCGCGGGTCGCCGCGGTCGGAGGCGAACAGGAACTGGAATAGATCGTTGGTGCCGACCGAGACGAAGTCGACGCGCGACAGCAGCGCATCGAGCTGATAGACGAGCGACGGAACCTCCAGCATGGCGCCCACCTCGACCGCGTTCGGCATCTCGGCGCCGCGCGCGCGCGCGCGTTCCAGCTCGCGCTTGAGGATTTCGTGCGCAGCGTCGAACTCCGAGACTTCGGCGATCATCGGGAACATCACGCGCAACGCGCGCCCCGACGCCGCCCCGATGAGAGCCCGAATCTGCTGGCGCATCAACGCCGGGCGATCCAGGGAGACGCGGATCGCGCGCCATCCCATCGCCGGGTTCTCGCTCTGGGCGTGCTTCCAATAGGGCAGCGCCTTGTCGCCACCTACGTCCAGGGTCCGGAACAGGACCGGCTTGCCCTGGGCCTGGTCCAGGATCTCGGCGTAGAGCACGCGCTGAGCCTCGACGCTGGGGAACGCCGCGCGCACCATGAACGGGATCTCCGTGCGAAATAGCCCGATCCCGTCGGCGCCGGTGTCTTCGAGGAAACGGACGTCGGTCAGCAACCCAGCATTGATGTTGAGGCTGATTCTTTCTCCGTCACGGGTCTCGGCCGGCAGGTCGCGCAGGGTGGCGAAGCCTGCGCGCCGTTGCGCGATCGCGCGCATCGCCTCGGCGAAGTTATTTTGCGCGTCCTCGCCGGGACGGATGAGGACCACGGCGTTGTCGCCGTCGACGAGGATCGGATCGCCCTGTTCGATCCGCGTGAACGCCTCCTTGGCCTGACCGACGACCGGAATATCCAGCGCCCGGGCCACGATCGCCACGTGCATGGTGGGCGAGCCCTCTTCCAGCACCAGGCCGCGGAGCGACGGTCCGTGATAGTCCAGAAGCTGCGCGGGGCCCATGGACCGCGCCACCACGATCACGTCCGCGCCCGTGCCAACCTCGGGCCTTGGCGGCTCACCTTTGGTCAGATGACGAAGCAGCCGGTTGGCGAGATCCTCGAAATCGTAAAGCCGCTCGCGGAGGTATTGGTCCGGCGCCTTACCCAACCGGGCCCGGATGTCGCTGTGCACCATCTGGACCGACGTTTCGGCGGTGAGCCCGGTCCCGACCGCCTCTTCGATGCGCGCCAGCCAGCCCGCGTCCTCGGCGATCATTCGATAGGTCTCGAGGACGGCGCGGTGTTCGCCGCGCCCCGCGAGCTCGGTGGATCCCAACATCGTGTCGAGCGCGCCGCGCATTTCGGTGACGGCCCGGCGCAGGCGCTCGAGTTCGAGCGCCGGATCCTCGGCCACGAGATTGCCGACCCGGAACTGGGGCTGGTGCAGGACCGCGACCCCTGCCCCCAGTCCGCCATTCAGGATCACGCCCTCGAGCCTGAGCGGCAGAAGTGCAGTGCCGTCGGCCGGAAAAAACTCGTCCGTCTCGATCAACTCGCCGCCGGCCACCAGTTCGGCGAGCACCATGGCGACGGTCTCGAGGGTTTCAACCTCTTCCTCGGCGTAGCTGCGCCGCGTCTTGTTCTGGACGGCGAGCACGCCGATGACCCGGCCGCCGCGGAGGATCGGAACCCCCATCAGGGACTGGTAGATTTCCTCGCCGGTCTCGGGCCGATAGGCGAAGTTCGGGTGTTGCCGGGCGTCGGCGAGCGCCAGCGGGCGCGCGTTGGCGGCGATGTCTCCGACCAGACCTTCGTCCATACGGAGCCTCGTGTTGTGGACGGCGTCCGGATTGAGGCCTTGGGTCGCGAACAGCTCCATCACGTCGCCTGCGCGCCGCACGTAAACCGAGCAGACCTCGGCGACTAGGTCGGCGGCGATGACGGCGGCGATGCGCTCCAGCCGTTCGGCCGCGGATCCGGCGCCCGCCATGACGTCCCGCACCCGTGCCAACAGACGGCGCGGGATGGTCGAGACCGGACGGTGCGGCATTATCTATGGCCTTCGCATCATGGCGCCGTGCTCGCGCGGCGCGCGGTGCCCGGGTTCAGGCGGCGTCGAGGCCGTAGGCGGCGTGGAGCGATCGTACCGCGAGCTCGGTGTATTCCTCGGCAATCAGGACGCTGACCTTGATTTCCGAGGTCGATATAACCTGGATGTTGATGCCCTTTTCGGCGAGCGCGTGAAACATGCACTGCGCCACGCCGGCGTGGCTCCGCATTCCGACGCCGATGACCGAGACCTTGGCCACGTTGGCGTCCGATACGAGATCGGCGTAGCCGAGGACCTTCTTGTGCTCTCCCAGCACCTGAATGGCGCGATCGAGGTCGCCTTCGGTGACGGTGAACGTGAGGTCCGTCGCCTTGCCGTCGGCGGAGACGTTCTGAACGATCATGTCGACATTGATCTCGGCGTCCGCGAGCGGCCCGAAGATTCCGGCGGCCACGCCCGGCCGGTCGGCGACCCGGATCAGGGTGATCTTGGCTTCATCCCGGCTGTAGGCAATTCCGCTGACGTGTTGCTTTTCCACTATTTCATCCTCGTCGACAACGAGTGTCCCGGGATCGTCGCCGAAGCTGGAAAGCACGCGCAGCCGCACGCCTTCCGTCATCGCCAAACCGACCGCCCGGGTCTGAAGGACCTTGGCACCGACCGACGCCATCTCGAGCATTTCCTCGTAGGTGATTCTATCCAGCTTGTGCGCCCTGGCAACGATACGGGGATCGGCGGTGAATATCCCGTCCACGTCGGTGAAGATGTCGCAGCGCTCCGCCTTCAGGGCCGCCGCCAGCGCCACCGCGCTGGTATCGGACCCGCCCCGGCCGAGGGTCGTGACCCGCTGGTCGGGCCCGAGTCCCTGAAAACCGGCGACGACCGCCACTTCGCCGCGGGCGAGATGGGCCTCCAACGCATCCGTCTCGATCGCGAGAATCCGCGCGCGGCCGTGGGCGCCGTCGGTCCGGATCGGTATCTGCCAGCCGAGCCACGAGCGCGCGGTCACGCCCTGGTGCTGCAACGCCAACGCCAGGAGCCCGCAGGTGACCTGCTCGCCGGTGGAAACTACCACGTCATACTCGCGCGCGTCGTGAAGCGAACTGATCGTGTGCGCGCGTTGCACCATCTCGTCGGTGACGCCGGCCATGGCCGAGACCACGACGACCACCTCGTCGCCGTCGGCGGCCGCCCGCGCCACTCGCTGGGCGACGGCCTTGATCCGATCCAGATCCGCCACCGAGGTGCCGCCGAACTTCTGAACTATGCGGGCCATGGGGCCCCTCTCGCGATTGGCACTCGCGCCGCCGGCCGGAGCGAGACCCCGCCGTGGTCGCTTTCCGCGACGGCGGGGTCGATCTCGATCGGTACGGTGCGAGGGGCCGGTTGCAGCCGAACTGGCGCCACTACATACTCCGGCCCGGACGCGCGAAGCAAGAGCAGCACAGGATCGAAAGGGGTGGGCGATGCCTCGGGCGCGGAGGGAGACGGGCGAAACGAGGGCCGCGCAATCGACCGCGTCTGCAGCCGAAATCGCACGATTCGCGGCCCAGGCGTCGGCCTGGTGGGACGCGGACGGCGCCTTTCAGCCCCTCCACCGGATCAACCCGGTGCGCCTGCGCTTCGCCCGCGACCACATCGTCGGGCACTTCGGGCGCGACGCCGAAGCGCCGCGGCCGCTTCGCGGGCTAGACGTGATCGACATCGGCTGCGGCGGGGGGTTGTTGTGCGAACCCATGCGGCGCCTCGGCGCGACCGTCACCGGGATCGACGGCGCCGAGGAGAACATCCTGATCGCCCAGACGCACGCACGCGACGCCGGGCTCGACATCGCATACGAGGTCGCCCTTCCGGAATCGCTCGCCGCGGAAGGCCGGACCTATGACGTCGTACTTAACATGGAGGTGGTGGAACACGTCGCCGACGTCGACGCCTTCCTCGCCGCTTCGGTCGCGCTTCTCAGGCCCGGAGGCGCGATGGTGCTTTCGACCATCAATCGCACGCTGCGCTCGCTTGCGCTCGCCAAGGTGGCGGCCGAGTACGTTCTTCGCTGGGTGCCCGCCGGCACCCACGACTGGCGCAATTTCGTGCGCCCGTCGGAACTCGCGCGAGGGCTTCGAGGCGGCGGCGTCGAGATCGTCGAGATCGCGGGTCTCGTTTACCGGCCGCTCAGCAGGGAGTGGCGCACCGGGCGCGACGTCAGCGTCAACTATCTCGTGTTCGCGCTCAAGGATTGAGGCACGGACTTCGCGCCGGCGGCGTCCGTCAGTGCGTCTTGCGCTGGGCCCAGGGGACGCGGTGATATTCGATCCCCTCATCGCTAAGCTCGTTGGCCTCGCCGTCGGTCGCTTCGCCGTAGATGCCGCGCTTCTCGGTCTCGCCGTAATGGATGCGGCGCGCTTCCTCGGCGAATTCGGGACCCACGTAGTCACAGTTCGCCTCGACGTGCTCGCGCACCTTCTCGGCCGCCTGCACGTACTTTTTGGCGACCTCGCGGGCGCGCATTTCGGCCACTTCGCGCCGCGCCGAACGCTTGGCGACATGGGGGGCCATCGGCGCCTTGATCACCTTGGTGTCGCCGCAATGGGGGCATTCGATGCGCCGCGCCCGCGCCTCGCGGTCATACGTTGCGCCGTCTCGGAACCACGTCTCGAACTCGTGGCCCTGCGCACAAGCAAGCTGAAAGACGATCATGGGCGGGCGTTCACTCCTTCGCCGATCGCGTGACGCGCGGCTAAGGTAGTCCCGAGTCGCGCCGATTTCCAGGGGGCGAGAGATGCGGCTCGCGCCCAATTCAAGAACCGTCGTTGCGATCGAGAAGCCGATCGAGGCGGCCGGCGGCCTCGAGGGCGGCAAGCTCGTCACTACCGCCCACGTGCAATCCGTCGATGAAGATCTGCGGCACAGTGCGGGCGCCGGCGGCGCGATCCACCATCTCTCTGCGTTTCGCCGGGTGGAACACGACGTCGATCTCGCGATACGCGGCGCCCTTGCCGTCGAGCAGGGCCTTCGCCCGATAGCAGTAGCCGCAGAACGGCGAGGTGTAGATCTCGATCTCGGCCAAAGCCCCTTGCTCCGTCGCGGCCCGCGCTCGGGGGACCGCACTATAGGCGCGCGGCTTCGGGTTTGCATGCGAAAGCCTCTCAAGCAGACGGGCGCACGACGCGGGCGAGTGTCAGCACGTCGACCGCCGCCGCACCGGCGCCCAGCAAGGCCCGGCTGCACGCGCGCGCCGTAGCACCCGTGGTGAACACGTCGTCCACCAGGAGCACGCGCCTGTCCGCGATCGCGTCCGCGCCTTTCGGCGCCGCGGCGAAGGCGCCTGCGAGGTTGCGGCGCCGGGCCGAGGGCCCGAGACCGCCCTGCGACGGCGTTCGCCGGCGGCGCACGATCAACTCGTGGGCCACCGGTACGCCCGCCTTCGCGCCCAAGGCGGCGGCAAGCAGCGCCGCCTGGTTGTAACGGCGCCGGAACAGACGCGTCCAATGGAGCGGGACCGGGGCAATGACGTGGCCGTCTGCAAGAAGCTCGGCGCCGGCGCGCGCCATCCACTCGGCGAAAGCCGGCGCCGCGTCGGTGCGGTCGGCATGCTTGAACGCAAGCACGAGACGCCGGCTGGCGTCGTCGTAAACGAACGCCGCGCGGGCACGTGCGAACGGGGGTTGCTCACGAATGCACGCGCCGCACAGTACGTGTGCGCCGATCGCGTATGCGAACGGAACGCCGCAAGCCCAGCAGACCGGCTCGGCAATGAATTGGATCGCGTTCCAACACCGCGGACACAGCGCGCCCGCCTCGTCCACGATCGCCTCGCATCCCAGGCACTGGGGCGGCAGCACCACGTCGAGCGCAAGGCGCGGCAGCCGCCGCACAAACCCAAGACCCGGCAACGCCGAACCGAACATGCCCTTTACCCCCACGCCCCGGTTGCGGCACGATGATACACCGGCCGCGGCCGCGGCCGAAACCGACGAACGGAGCTCGATGCACCCGCCATGCACGTGTTCGACCGAACCGCGGTCCGCCAGCACCGCGATCGTGCCGCGCCGGTCCTTGACGCCCACGATTTTCTGTTTCGCGAGGTGGGCGAACGCCTGGTCGACCGCCTCAACGACGTCAAGCGCCGCTTTCCGCTGACCCTCGACTTGGGCTGCCACGGCGGCCAGCTCGGGCGCCTGATCGGCGCGCGCGGCGGCGTCGAATCCCTGATCCAGAGCGATCTGTCGCCCGCCATGGTCGGCCGAGCCGGATCGCTGGCGCTGGCGTCGGACGAGGAGCTGTTGCCCTTCGGGCCCGAGACGTTTGATCTTGTGCTCAGCTGCCTAAGCCTGCACTGGGTCAACGACCTTCCCGGCGCGCTCGTCCAGATCCGGACGGCGCTCAAGCCCGACGGGTTGTTCGCGGCCGCGATGCTCGGCGGCGGAACCCTGGCCGAACTGCGCGCAGCCCTCGCCTGGGCCGAGGAGGCCGAGGAAGGGGGTCTGAGCCCACGCGTCTCGCCGTTTGCCGACGCGCGCGCCGCCGGCGATCTTCTGCAGCGCGCGGGTTTCGCGCTTGCGGTCGTCGACACCGAGACGGTCACGCTCGATTATGCCGATCCCTTTCGCCTCTTTCGCGATCTGCGCGCCATGGGCGAGACAAACGCCGTCATCGAACGACGCAAGGGACTGACGCGGCGCACCACGGTGATGGCGGCCGCCGAGCGCTACCGGGCCGCATTCGGCGACGCCGACGGCCGGGTGCGCGCGAGCTTCTGCGTGCTCTACATGACGGGCTGGGCGCCGGATCCCTCGCAGCAACGCCCGCTCGCGCCGGGCAGCGCGCAATCGAGTCTCGCCGCCGCGCTTGCGAACACCCCGTCTCGCCCAGGCGCAAGGGCGCCGCGACCGGTTGCGGGCGCGAAGCGCCGCCGCTAGACCGGATCGTGGTCGCCTGCAATCGCTTTATCGCGATCCGCCGATCGCGCGAACCTGGTCCATCTTATTGGAACAGAGCGGATTCGCGCGCCCGAGTGCAACCGCTTCGCAGTTCCAATCAGGCGCGATCCGCTCTAATCTCGGCCCCGGCAGCGACCGCAAGCGGGACCCTCGCCGTGGCAGACGTCTCCAAGTCCAACATGTCCAAAGCGTATTGCTGGGCACCCGAGCGCCGATGAAATTTCCCGATCCCTTGATCCCCGGCACTCTCGTCAGGCGCTACAAGCGGTTCCTGAGCGATGTCGAGATCGAAGACGGCGAGGTGGTGACCGCGCATTGTCCCAACCCCGGCTCCATGCTGGGCGTCGATGCGCCCGGGTCACGCGTGTGGCTGTCGCCGAACCGCAATCCGGAACGCAAGCTCCGCTACACCTGGGAATTGATCGATGTCGCGGGCGAGTTGGTGGGCATCAACACCTTTCACCCCAACGGACTGGTCGCGGCCGCCGTCGCCGAGGGCGCCGTGAGCGAGCTTGACGGCTACGAAAGCGCGCGCCGCGAGGTTCCGTACGGAAAAAACTCGCGCATCGATCTCTTGCTCGAGAGAGGCGGACGCCCGCCCTGTTACGTCGAGGTCAAGAACGTGACCATGCGCCGCGGCCGGGATGCGGACGCGCCGGCCGAGTTCCCCGACGCCGTCACGGCACGCGGCACCAAGCATCTCGGAGAACTCGCCGAGGTGGTGCGCCAGGGCGGACGGGCGGTGATGTTCTACCTGGTTCAACGCGGCGACTGCCGCCGGCTCGCGATGGCCGGCGACATCGATCCCCGGTATGCCGAGGCATTTTCGCGAGCCGTCGCGTCAGGCGTCGAGGTTTTGTGCTACGGGTGCCGGGTGACACCGGACGAGATCACGCTTTCGGCGCCCTTGGCCCTCGCCTGAGCGCGCCTACGAAACGGCAGATGCTATGATCGCGCCCGAATGGCATAATTGACCGATGCACGACGAAACCAGGAACTTTCGCGCCGGCGACGGCCGCCGGATCGTGATCCACGACGCCGATGATTTCGAGGGCATGCGGCGGGCGGGAAGGCTCGCCGCAGAGACCCTCGACACCATCACGCCGTTCGTGACGGCCGGGGTCACGACCGATCGCCTGGACCGGTTGTGCCACGACTTCATCGTCGCGAACGGGGCGTCGCCGGCGCCGCTCGGCTACCGCGGCTATCCGAAATCCATCTGCACGTCGATCAACCACGTCGTCTGCCACGGCATTCCCGGCGACAAGCGGCTTCGGGACGGCGACATCATGAACATCGACGTGACCGTCATCCTCGACGGCTGGCACGGCGACACCAGCCGCATGTTTTTCGTCGGCACGCCGACGGTCAAGGCGCGGCGTCTGGTCGAGATCACCTTTGCCGCGCTGTGGGAGGGAATCAAGGTTGTCCGCCCGGGCGCCACGGTGGGCGACATCGGCCACGCGATCCAGGAATTCGCTGAATCGTACCGGTTTTCCGTGGTCCGCGATTTCTGCGGCCACGGGCTCGGGCGCGTTTTTCACGACGCCCCAAACATCATGCACTTCGGCCACTCGGGCGAGGGGCCGGTGCTCCGCGAGGGCATGTTCTTCACCATCGAGCCGATGATCAATGCGGGGCGCTACGGCGTGAAGATCCTCGGCGACGGCTGGACGGCGGTCACCAAGGACCGCTCGCTATCGGCGCAGTTCGAGCATTCGCTGGGCGTGACCGACGCCGGCCACGAGGTCTTCACGCTCTCGCCGGCCGGCCTCGATGCGCCGCCCTATGACGTGTCCGGACGTGGCTGAGACGGCCGATCACCTCGGTCACCGCCGGAGGCTGCGGGCGCGCTTCCTGAAGGGCGGCGGCGAGACGATGCCCGACTACGAGATGCTTGAGGTGCTGCTCTTCGGCGCGCAACCGCGCCGCGACGTCAAACCATTGGCCAAGGAGCTGTTGCGGCGTTTCGGCTCGTTCGCCGAGGTCATCAGCGCCGAGCCCGAACGGCTGCGCCAGATCGAAGGAATCGGCGAAGGTGCGGTGACGGCGCTCAAGGCCGTCCAGGCCGCGGCGCAGAGGCTGCTCCGCGACGGGGTCATGCAGCGCCCGGTGCTCAGCAATTGGGAGGCGCTCATGGATTATTGCCGGGCGAGTCTCGCGTACGAGAAGACGGAGCGCTTCCAGATCCTGTTCCTCAACCGCAAGAACGTGCTCATCGCCGACGAGGTCCAGCAGAAGGGGACCGTCGACCATACGCCGGTCTATCCGCGCGAGATCGTGAAGCGGGCGCTGGAGCTGGGGGCGACGGCGCTGATCATGGTCCACAACCACCCGTCTGGCGACCCGACGCCGTCCGAGGCCGACATCGCCATGACGCGCGAGGTCAGGGACGCGGGCGACAAGCTGGGGATTGTGCTCCACGACCACGTGGTGGTCGCCAAGGGCGGCTACCAGTCGTTCAAAACGCTGGGCCTATTGTAAACACGCGTGTCCCGCGCCGTTCACGGCGGCGGCGCGAACACCTCCGATTCCTCGCTCACGCCCGCGAGCCGATGACGGCCGAGGCTCTCCCACTCCAGCGCCACGAGCCGGGCGAACGCCGTCGAGACCACCAGCGTCCGTCCCAGCGACTTGGTCAGCCCTTCGAGCCGGCTCGCTTCGTTCGCGGCCCGGCCGATCACCGAGAATTCGATCCGTTCGGGCACGCCGATGTTGCCGAACAGAAGCTCACCGAAGTGAAGCCCGATCCCGAAAGCGATCGCGTCCGCGCCCTCTGTGGCGCGGCGCGCGTTGACGGCCGCCATGCGCGCGCTTGCATCGCGCGATGCGGCAAGCGCCATGCGCGCGGCCCGTTCGGGTCCGCCGGGGCCCGAGATGGGGAAGATGGCGAGCACGGCGTCGCCGATGAAGCGCAGCACCTCGCCGCCGTGGTCGAGCACCGATCCCGCGGCGCACTCGAAATACTCGTTCAAGACGTCGAGGAACGCATCCGCGTTTAAGCGGTCCGCAAGCGCGGTCGAATCGCGCAAGTCCGAGAACCAGATCACGGCGGGGATCGTCTCGACGTCGCCAAGGCCGATCTGGCCGTCGAGCACGCGTCACCCCGCGTGCGGTCCGAGGTAGGCCGAGACCACGTTGATCGCCGTCTGCTCGCGGGTCGCGATCTTGACCGCGACGCCGAGCCGCGGTTGCACGTGCTTGAGGATCCGGACGTGCTGGTCGTCAAAGCCGCCGGCGCGGTCGGTCGTCCACGAGGTGATCATGCCGTCGCGTCGGACGAGCGCCTCAGGGTCCTCGGCGAACGTCGTCACCATGCCGAGGTAATCTGTCGCACCTTGGCCCGCGAGCTCTTCCCACAGCGGAAACCGCGAGCGCTCCTTCACGTCATCGAGGCGCGCGCGTAGTTCAGTCACGCGATTCTCCACCATGTGGAATGACGGGCTCTTGAGCCAGTCCTCGCGGTCGGCGGAGCCGCGGCGGAATCGCGTGACCTGGGTGCCCTCGCCGCGGCGCCAGACAATGCCCATGGCGTCGAACATCGGATGCAAGGTGCTCATCGCGAGATGGCAGCGAAAAAGCGGCACCCCGGCATCGACGAGCCGCTCGCCGAGTTCGCCGAACAAGGAATCGAGCCGGACGTGACCCAACGCCTGGGCGATCAGCCAGTCGCTGACCGCCTGAACAGCGGCGTCCCAGCGCATCATGTCCACGGGCGGCGCGTCTTGCATCGTCTTTTCGGCCGACATCCGATACGGCGTCCCTGGGTCCAATCGGGGAAGCGCGATCTTGACACATTTTTCATTTCCGAGAATCCGTTATCATCGTCCCCGTTCTACCGCTTCGATCCCGCCGCCCCAGAGTGTGCGAGCATGCCTCGCCGGCCGGATCTCGCCGACAGAAGGCCCCCTTCGCATGGTCGCGCTACGCGTTTTCGTCCCGTTCGCCTTCGCCTATTTCCTGAGCTATCTCTTCCGCACCGTCAACGCAGTGATCGCGCCCGATCTCGTGCGCGACGTCGGTCTTGATGCGGCCGCGCTGGGGCTGTTGACGAGCGCCTACTTCCTGACCTTCGCCGCCTTTCAACTTCCGCTTGGCATCCTTCTCGACCGTTTCGGCCCGCGCCGGACGGAGTCGGGCCTTCTCTTGATCGCAACCGCCGGCGCACTGGTGTTCGCGCTCTCGACCAACGTGCCCAGCCTGATCTTAGGCCGCGCCTTGATCGGGCTTGGCGTCTCGGCCTGCCTCATGGGCGCCTTCAAGGCCTACGTGCTCTGGTTTCCGGGTGTCCGGCTGCCGACAATCAATGGCATTCATCTGGCGGTGGGCAGCATCGGCGCCATGACGGCCACGGCGCCGGTAGAGGCGGTCCTTCATCTGACCGATTGGCGGGGCGTGTTCCTGGGACTTGCGGCGCTGACCGGGGCGGCGGCGCTGTTGCTGTTCGTCGTCGTTCCCGAGCGCGAAGGCAGCACATCGAAAGATACCCTGAAGGAACAGATCAAGGGCACGCTGGCGGTCGTCAGCCACCCCTTTTTCCTCAGGATCGCACCCTTGACGTTCACCGCGCAGGGCACGTTCCTCGCGTTCCAGACCCTGTGGGCCGGGCCGTGGCTCCGCGACGTGGCCGGCTTCGATCGGGTCGCGGCGGCCAACATGCTGCTGCTTATCGCCCTCGCCATGCTGGTGGGGTTCATCGTCCTGGGCTGGGCGGCCGAGCGCCTCGAGAAGATAGGCGTCAACCCCATCATCGTGCCCACCGTCGGGATGAGCTTATTCATCCTCATCCAATTCGGCCTCGTCTTCCAATGGACCGCCGTCGCGCTTCCGCTGTGGCTGGTCTTCGGGTTCTTCGGGACGACGGGCATCATCTTCTATCCGGTGCTGACCCGTGCCTTCCCGCCCACGCTCTCGGGACGGGTCGTGACCGCCATCAATCTGCTGGTTTTCTTCGGCGCGTTCGCCTTCCAGTGGGGCGTCGGCGAGGTCATCGACCTCTGGCCGCCGAGCGGGGGCGGTTATGCGCCGGCCGCCTATCGTGTCGCCTTCGGCATTCTGCTGGCGCTCGAAGTCCTGAGTCTGGGCTGGTTTTTCGCGGTCCGGAGGTGGTTGCCCGTCACACGGTAAGGAGCGCGGTAGCCGGGCCGTCCGCCTCGAAACCGCGGACGACGAGCGTTCCGGCGCGGGCGTTGGCCACCGCCGCCAGCCGCGTCGTCGCGTTCAGGATCGGCGGCACCAGCCACGATAGGTCGTCGCCCGCCTGGGGCGCGCGCACCGCCATCTCGGCACGCCGTTCGACGCTGTCGGCGCCGCGCGGCCAGCCGCCGAGGCGCGGCGCGATCCAATGGTTGGCCGCCGAGATCGGGCCAGCGTGCACGAAGGCGCCATCGCGGGTGCGCTCGATGACGCAGCCGTCCGCCTCGTCGGTTCCGCTCAAGGTGAAGAACGCGGGCACGCAAATCGGCGTTTGAACGAGCTTCGTTTTCGCCTCGGCAAAACTACGGCAGGTTTCGAAGACCTCTCGCAAAAGATGGGTCGGCGGAAGCCCGTGACGACGCCAGACCGCAAACCGCCCGAAGAGCCAATCGAGCGCCGGCGAGGACGTGTACCTGGGCATTGGCGGCTGGTTGATGGCGGCGCTGAAGCGCTTTGGCGCCATGGCCGTCGCGACGCCCGAGAAGCCCGGCCACGTGCAGCTCAGGTACGGGCCGGCGTCTCCTTCGTGCCGCGCGACGACGAGATTGCGGCCCAAGCCGGCGAGCGGCCAGTCCAAGGACCGGAGCATCCGGTTGCCCGCGCGAGTCGGATCGGCCCCGACCGCCGTCGTGCAGGTCCACTCGTAGGAAAGATTGAGGAGATACGCGCCCGGAATTCCGACGCGCTCAGCGATGATCGCGATTTCGCGCCCGTACGGGTTGGCCTCGCGTCTCAGCCACCGGCGCGACAGCGCGTCCCCGACGGCCAGCGCCGTCGCACCGTAATAACGCCGGCCTGAGAGCAGGAGGTCGTTCGCTCTTTCGGGTTCCGCCTCGAGTACGGCGAGCGCACCCTTTCGTCCCACGTCCACGAAGGGGATTGCGGGCAGCGTCCCGTCCTCGGCTCGCTTCGCTGCGTCCACGGCTCGACCATCCAGGGGCTCACGCGAGCATAACAGGTCTTCGGCGCCCGGCGTAGACGCGAAACGGAGCCCGCCCGCGCGCGGTCCGACCCGGGTGACGGGAAGTAGCGTTGCCCGAGCCGAACCCCTGCTGGTAACGTGCTTGCGACGCGCGCCGGAGTTTGACGAGGACCGAGCCGATGATTCCACGCTACGCCCGTCCCGAAATGTCGGCGATCTGGGAGCCGGAGGCGAAGTTCCAGATCTGGCTCGAGATCGAGACCCACGCCTGCGACGCGCAAGCCGCGATCGGGGTCATCCCGAAGGCCGCCGCGGAAGCCGTGCGTGCGCGCGGCCGCATCGAGGCCGCCCGCATCGCCGAGATCGAGGATGAGACGCACCACGAGATAATCGCGTTCCTTACGAACCTCGCCGAGCACGTCGGACCCGACGCACGCTTCGTCCACCAGGGCATGACGTCCTCGGACGTGCTCGACACCTGTCTCGCCGTCCAACTCACCCGTGCCGCCGATCTTCTCGTCGCCGACGTGGACGATGTGCTTGCGGCCCTTCGCCGCCGCGCGACGGAGCACAAGAAGACGCTTTGCGTCGGGCGCAGCCACGGCGTGCATGCGGAACCGACCACCTTCGGTCTCAAGCTCGCGGGCCATTACGCCGAGTTCGCGCGCGCGAAAGAGCGCCTGGTCGCGGCGCGCGAGACGGTCGCAACCTGCGCGATATCGGGCGCGGTCGGCAACTTCGCGATGATCGACCCGCGCGTCGAGGCCCACGTGGCCGACAAGCTGGGGCTCGCGGTCGAGCCCGTCTCCACCCAGATCATCCCGCGCGACCGACACGCCCAATACTTCGCCACGCTTGGGATCGTCGCCGGCGGCGTCGAGCGCCTGGCGACCGAGATACGCCATCTCCAGAGGACCGAAGTGCGGGAAGTCGAGGAACCCTTCGCCACCGGCCAGAAGGGCTCGTCCGCCATGCCGCACAAGCGCAACCCGGTCCTTAGCGAAAACCTGTGCGGGCTGGCCCGCGTGGTGCGCGCCGCGGTGAACCCTGCGCTCGAGAACGTGGCGTTGTGGCACGAGCGCGACATCTCGCATTCGTCGGTGGAGCGCGTCTTCGCACCTGACGCGACCATCGCCCTCGACTTCGCGCTCGCGCGCACGGCGCGTCTCTTCGACGGGCTGCAGGTGTACGCCGACGCCATGCGCGAAAACCTCGATCGGCTCGGCGGCCTGATCTACTCGCAACGCGTGCTGCTTGCCCTCACCCAGGCGGGTCAGAGCCGCGAAGACGCCTACGCGGCCGTCCAGCACAACGCGATGGCGGCCTTGACGGGAGGGGATGGATTCTTCGATCTCCTGAAGGCGGACGCGGCGGTGAGCAAGCGCCTAAGCGCCGCCGAGCTCGACGCGCTATGCGATCCGCGCTTCTTCGCGCGCCACGTGGACACGATCTTCGAAAGGGTCTTCGGCGAAGCGTAGCCCGGCGCGCCGAGGCCCCACGCCGTCAATCGCCCACCCGTTCGTGGTCGGGTCCCAGCGGATCGGGGTACTCGGCGTCCACTTCGGCCATGGCGACGCCGAGCAGGCGGTCGAGCTCGTCGCGGATCTCCTTCTCCGTGATCGGAACCTCGCGGCGCTCGAATTCGTGCATGACCATCTGGATGCAGTCTTCGACCCCGGGTTCCTTAAGATCCGAAATCACAACCGCCTTCCACAACGCCTCGCTTTCCGCGTGCGTCAAGCCGAGCTTCTGCGCGGCCCATTCCCCGAGCTTCTTGTTCCGACGCGTCTCGGTCTTGAAGCGCTTTTCCTCGTCGAGTTTAAACTTCGCCTCGAAGGCCTTTTCGCGGTGGCGAAACGTGTCTTTCATCGGGGAGCCTCCCATCGACGCCTGAGGGGAATGTAAGGTCCATGTCGGGTGCGCGCAACGGTGGCGGTGACGCTTCCGGGGCCGGGTGCCGGCCCCTGGTCACGCACCGGTGGACCGGATATGAGGGGGCATGTGCACGGTCGTGATCCTGCGCCGCCCGGCGCACCCGTGGCCGCTTTTACTGGCCACGAACCGCGACGAGATGGCCGACCGGCCCTCGCGCGCACCCGGGCATCATTGGCCCGAGCGCCCGGACGTGGTCGCCGGACGAGACGACACGGCGGGCGGCACCTGGCTCGGGATCAACGCCTCGGGCGTCGTCGCCTGCGTCCTCAACCGTCCTGGCAGCCTCGGGCCCGCACCAAATCTGAGAAGTCGGGGCGAGCTGCCCTTGGCGGCGCTGAGGCACGCGGATGCTGCGTCGGCAGCGCGGGCGCTGGCCGGCATCGAGACGGGTGACTATCGGTCGTTCAACCTGGTCGTCGCCGACCGCACGAACGCCTATTGGCTGTGCTCGCGCGAGGGCCGCGACGATTCGCCCCATCCGTCCGCCGTCGCGGTAAGTGCGATCCCGGAAGGGCTCTCGATGATCACCGCACACGATCTCAACGACGACACCTCGCCCCGAACCCGGCGCTACCGTCCGGCCTTCGCGGCCGCGCGCGTGCCCGATCCCGAGACCGGCGACTGGCGGTCGTGGACGGCTTTGTTCGAAAGCCGCGCCTTTGATGCGGACGCCGGTCCCTTGGGCGCCATGACCGTGGTCACCGACACGGGCTTCGGCACGGTGTCGTCGTCGCTGATCGCGCTTGCGGCGAAGACGCAAGGCGCGGCGCCCCCTCGCCCGGTCTGGCTGTTCGCGGCGGGCCGGCCGGGCGAAGCGCCGTACGAGCCCGTGGCCATCTGAAGGGACGGACCTCCGCGGGTGGCGTTGTGTTTTAACAGCGGGATTGATATATCTGGCGTGAACGCACCGCGGGCGCGTTCCGTCACGAGGGTGCGCTTTTCACCCCCGAACTTATTCAATGAAATGGCAAGACGCAGGCAAATTTACGAAGGCAAGGCCAAGGTCCTCTTCGAAGGGCCCGAGCCGGGAACACTGGTCCAGTATTTCAAGGACGACGCGACCGCGTTCAACAACAAAAAGCGCGGCACCATCACCGGCAAGGGGGTGCTGAACAACCGGATCTCGGAATATTTGATGGTCCGTCTTAACGAGATCGGCGTCTTTACCCATTTCGTGCGCCGGTTGAACATGCGCGAACAACTGGTCCGCGAGGTCGAGATCATCCCGGTCGAGGTGGTGGTCCGCAACGTGGTCGCCGGCTCGCTCGCCACCCGTCTGGGCATGGCCGAGGGCACGGCGCTGCCGCGCTCGATCATCGAGTACTATTACAAGAACGACGAGCTCGACGATCCGATGGTCAGCGAGGAGCACATCACCGCCTTCGGCTGGGCAACACCCCAGGAGCTGGACGAGATCATGTCCGTGGCGCTGCGGATCAACGATTTCCTGACCGGGCTCTTCCTCGGGACCGGCATCCGGCTGGTGGACTTCAAGCTCGAGTTCGGCCGCCTTTGGGAAGGCGAGCAGATGCGCATCGTGCTTGCCGACGAGATCAGCCCAGACAGCTGCCGGCTGTGGGACATCAAGACCAACGAGAAGATGGACAAGGACCGCTTCCGCCGCGACTTGGGGCGCGTGGAGGAGGCCTACCAGGAGGTGGCGCGGCGCCTCGGAATCCTACCCGAAAGCGGACCCCGCGACATGCAGGGCCCCAAGGTCATGCAGTAGCGGGCGCGCCCGGCGTGAAGGCGGTAGTCCACGTGACGCTGAAATCGGGGGTCTTGGATCCCCAGGGAAAGGCGGTGCGCCACGCGCTTGGCGCATTGGGCTTTGACGGCGTCGGCGACGTCCGCCAGGGCAAGTTTATCGAGATCGATCTCGCAGAAAGCGACCCCGAGCGGGCGCGCGAAAGCGTCGAGGACATGTGCAAACGCCTGCTCGCCAACACCGTCATCGAGGACTACGTCATCGAGATTGGTGGTTGAATGGCGGCCCTCCCCGCGTTCCGGGCCGAAGGCGACAAACTGCTGAACGAACACTGAGCGAGGACGCGTGCGCGCCGCCGTCATCGTCTTTCCCGGATCCAACTGCGACCGCGACGTCCAAGTCGCGCTTGCGCGCGCCGCGGGCACGCCCCCGGTCATGGTCTGGCACAAGGAGACCTCGTTTCCTTCGGTCGACCTGATCGTGCTTCCTGGCGGATTTTCATACGGCGACTATCTTCGCTGCGGCGCCATGGCCGCCCATTCGCCGGTCGTGGGCGAGGTCGCGGCCCGCGCCCGCAAGGGCGTTCCCATCCTCGGAATCTGCAACGGCTTCCAGGTCCTGACCGAGACCGGGTTGCTGCCCGGCGTGCTCATGCGCAACGCCCAGCTCAGGTTCGTCTGTCGGACCCAGCACTTGCGCGTCGAAACCACGCGAACGGTGTTCACCGGCCTTTATCGGCCGGGCGAGGTGATCGCCATGCCGATCGCCCACATGGACGGCAACTACTTCGCCGATGACGACACCTTGAAGGCGCTCTGCGACGACGACCGGATCGCGTTCCGCTACTGCGATGCGCGCGGGGACGGCGGTGCAGACGCCAACCCCAACGGCAGCCGCGATGGTATCGCGGGGATCCTGAACACAGCGCGCAACGTGCTCGGCCTGATGCCGCACCCCGAGAGGCACGCGGACCCGCTTCTCGGCGGCGTCGGCGGCGCTGCGCTGTTCGAAGGACTGGTGCGGGCGTTGGCGACGTGAGCGCGATTACGCCGGAGATGGTCCGCGAGCATGGGTTGAGCACGGACGAGTACGCCCGCGCGCTCACCATCTTGGGGCGCGAGCCGAACTTGACCGAGCTCGGCATCTTCTCGGCCATGTGGAGCGAGCACTGCTCGTACAAGTCGTCGAAGCGGTGGCTGAGGACGCTTCCGACCGAGGCCGCGTGGGTGATCTGCGGTCCCGGCGAGAACGCGGGCGTGGTCGACATCGGCGACGGTCTCGCCTGCATCTTCAAGATGGAGAGCCACAACCACCCCTCGTTCATCGAGCCCTTCCAAGGGGCGGCCACGGGTGTCGGGGGAATCCTGCGCGACGTCTTCACCATGGGCGCGCGCCCCGTCGCCTCGCTCAACGCGCTCCGATTCGGCGCGCCCGCCCATCCCAAGACCCGGCACCTGGTCGCCGGCGTGGTGGCCGGCATCGGCGCATACGGCAACTGCGTCGGCGTACCGACACTCGGCGGCGAGTGCGCCTTTCATGCGGCCTACGACGGCAACATCTTGGTCAACGCCATGACGGTCGGCGTCGCGGACTCGGCGCGGATCTTCTATTCCGCCGCTTCCGGGGTGGGTCTAAGCGTGGTCTACGTCGGCTCCAAGACGGGGCGCGACGGCATCCACGGCGCCACCATGGCGTCGGCCGAGTTCGCGAGCGATTCGGAGGCCAAGCGGCCCACGGTCCAGGTGGGCGATCCGTTCACCGAGAAGCTGTTGCTCGAAGCCTGCCTCGAGCTGATGGCGACCGACGCCATCGTCGCCATCCAGGACATGGGGGCGGCCGGTCTGACGTGCTCGACGTTCGAGATGGCGTCGAAGGGCGGGGTCGGGATCGAGCTCGACCTCGATCGCGTGCCCATGCGCGAGGACGGCATGAGTGCCTACGAGCTGATGCTGTCGGAAAGCCAGGAGCGGATGCTGATGGTGCTGCGCCCGGGAGGCGAGGCGGATGCGCAGCGCGTCTTCGACAAATGGGAGCTCGACTTCGCGGTCATCGGCCGGACCACGGACACGGGCCGGTTGGTCTTGACGCAAAACGGGATCCCGATCGCCGAGCTGCCGGTCGACCCGCTCGCCGAAGAGGCGCCGGAATACGACCGGCCGTGGACGCGGAAGCCCAGCGCGGTTGCGATCGCGCCCGAGGCCGTTCCGGCGCCCAACGATCCGGCCCGGGCATTGGAACGCCTGCTCGGGTGTCCTGATCTCGCCTCCAAGCGTTGGATATGGGAGCAGTACGATCAAACCGTCATGGCCGACACCGTCGCGGGACCCGGCGGCGACGCCGCGGTGGTGCGCGTTCACGGGACCGCCAAGGCGCTCGCAATCACCAGCGACTGCACGCCCAGATACTGCGCCGCCGACGCACGCGAGGGCGCCCGCCAAGCGGTCGCCGAAGCGTGGCGGAACTTGACGGCGGTGGGCGCCAGACCCCTTGCGATTACCGACAACCTGAACCTGGGCAACCCTGAGAGGCCCGAGATCATGGGCCAACTGGTGGGATGCGTGGAAGGCATTCGCGACGCGTGCCTGGCGCTCGACTTCCCGGTCGTTTCCGGAAACGTCTCGCTCTACAACGAGACCGACGGCGCCGCGATTCCGCCGACCCCGACCATCGGCGCGGTCGGGCTGCTGGATGACGCGGCCGGCGCGTGTACCCTTGCCTTCAAGGCCGCCGGCGAGTCCGTGGTGCTGATCGGAGCAACCGCCGGCCATTTGGGGGCCTCGCTGTACTTGCGCGAGATCGCCGGAATCGAGGACGGGGCCCCGCCCCCTGTCGATCTGGCCGCCGAACGCCGCAACGGCGACTTCGTCCGCGCCGAAATCGCGGCCGGGCGGATCAGCGCCTGCCACGACGTCTCCGACGGCGGGTTGCTCGTAGCACTTGCTGAGATGGCGCTCGCCGGCGACTTGGGCGCCGACATCGCGGTGCCCGAGGACGCACCGCCCGCGCACGCGTGGCTGTTCGGCGAAGACCAGGGCCGCTACCTCGTCACCACCGGGGATGCAGAGGTGGTGCTCGCGGGCGCGGGCGCGGCAGGGGTTCCGGCTGCGACGATCGGAATCACCGGCGGCGAGCGGTTGACTGTGGATGGAAGACACGCCATATCGATATCGTGCTTGCGCGCGGCTCACGAGAGCTGGATGCCGCGTTACATGTCGGCGCCTTGACGCGCCGCCGAGACAAGGTTCCGTTCATGGCCATGGATTCGTCCGAGATCGAACGCCTGATCAAACAGGCCATTCCGGACGCGCTGGTCACCATCGAGGACCTGCGTGGCGACGGCGACCATTACGCGGCCAACGTCATCTCGGCCGAATTCGCGGGCAAGTCCCGCGTGCAGCAGCACCAGATGGTCTATCGGGCGCTCCAGGGCAAGATGGGAACCGCGTTGCACGCGCTCGCCCTGCAGACCAGAGTGCCGGAGGGAGCCTGAAATTCCAGGTTTGGAGGGAGAATCACATGGATGAAAATGCAACGTTCGCGCAGATCCGGCGCGAAATCGAAGACAATTCGGTGGTCCTGTTCATGAAGGGGACCCCCGTCTTTCCCCAATGCGGCTTCTCGGCCGCCGTCGTTCACGCGCTCAGCCAGATCGGGGTCAAGTTCAAGGGGATCGACGTGCTCGTCGATCCGTCGCTCCGCGACGGGGTCAAGCAGTTCTCGCAATGGCCCACCGTTCCCCAACTTTACGTCAAGGGCGAGTTCGTGGGTGGCTGCGACATCGTCCGCGAGATGTACGAATCGGGCGAGCTGAAGACCATGCTCGACGAGAAAGATGTCGAGTACGCGGACTGACGGGTAAGCGATCCGCGCCCCGCCCGAGAGCGGTTCGCGGTCGATTGGAACCGCGATGCGGTTGCGATCGGCTGCGCCAGTCCGCTCGATTCCAATAATTTGTGGCCCGAATTCACGCGCTCGGCGGATTGCGACCAAGCGATCGCGGGCGACTACGGCGAATCACAGATCAATAGTCTGCTTTTGGTCCCAAAGCAGACTATTGAGAGACCCCGCCACGGACTGCCGCTCGTGACCCAATCCGGAAGTTTGCGGACTGAAACATTCAGCTCGCCGAACGATATTGGTTATGGGGATCGTGGGATTTGGATAAGCTCGGATACCTTATGAAAGTTACTTGGCAACATCTGTTGTCAGTGGGCCATCAATAAACTGCCGAAAGCCAGCATCTCATGCTCAATGATACACTCGGCCTGGAACGAAGCAGCCTAATGGTAGACGGTATCGCCGACTGGCTGATGGAGCGTGCGCTTAGCGAACAAACCACGATGAAGGCGCTTTACGAAGACACCTGCCTGCGCCTGTTAGCCGAAGGTCTGCCGATCATCCGCGCCCATTTGGCCTTTCGTACCTTGCACCCGTTGTTCGCCGCCATCAGCAACATCTGGTATAAAGACCGGGAAACCGAGCATTTGGAAATTTCACATAGCACGACCAATACCAACCCCGGTTGGGACACTAGCCCATATGCCTTTCTCATAAATAACGATATCGGTCACCTTCGCCGACGACTGACCGGCGAGGAATCGTTACTTGATTTTCCGGTCCTGACGGAATTCCGCGAAAATCTTGAGGCCACTGATTATCTGGCCTATGCGATCCCATTTGACCCTGAAGCGCAGGGCGAAACTGTTAAAAGCGGTGTAATCGGCTCCTGGCTGACCGACCGCCCCGGTGGCTTTACCGATAACGACCTGCGCGCCTTGCTGCGCATCCAGTTGCGCCTCGCTGTCACCTTCAAAGTGCTGATCAAAAGCCAGATCGCTGACAATATCCTCAACACTTATTTGGGGTCGGATGCCGGCAGGCAGGTTCTGAGCGGCCAGATAAAGCGCGGCGATTATGAGTCCATCCATTCGGTAATTTGGTACTCGGACATGCGCAATTCGACGCCGCTGGCTGATGCCCTTAGCCCGGAAGAATTCTTCGCCATGGTCAACGCCTATTTTGAATGTACCGCTGGCGCGGTGATGGACACCGGCGGCGAGGTGCTACGGTTTATCGGTGATGCGGTGCTCGCGATCTTCCCTATCCGTAAGGGCAAACTTACTGAAAAACAGGCCTGCCAGAAGGCTATGCGCGCAATGCGGGAGGCAGAACGCCGCGTCCGCCGACTGAATATTGAACGCGCCACGAAAGATCAGCCGTTGGTCGAATACGGCCTCGGCCTGCATATCGGCGACGTTATGTACGGCAATATTGGCGTGCCTGAGCGGCTGGAATTTTCAGTTGTCGGCCCTGCGGCCAACG
>PVBE010062109.1_pt1 | contig 31830 bp, 25 predicted proteins | sample 1631181 | NCBI WGS metagenome assembly PVBE01 (sample SAMN08397723, study PRJNA350692) | Marine metagenome, whole genome shotgun sequencing project. | isolation source: water | place: Pacific Ocean | collected 2012-04
CGGCGTCCCTCTTTATTTCAAAAGTGCCATCTATCTGCTTTGCTAGAATATCCACCAACTCGTTCAGTATCAGTGAACAGGGAATAGCCGTGTCAATATTCAGATAAACTTCATCGGCCTTGCATCGGAACCGGATGAAAGCATGAGCAAACCTGAGATGATCTGCAGGTTGTTTTTTACTCTGTGGTGGATCTCCATCAGGAGCACGAGAAACGCCGGCGACTGGCACATGTCGTTCCACTTGAGATCCGCGCTGCTGCCGAATACGAGGCTGTAGCCGCCCTGCTTGAACGTCTTCGACACGAGGAGCGGGCTGCCGGTCGCGCCCTTGACCCGGATCGGAATCGACACCGCGTCGTCCGGGCCTTCCGCCATCTCGTAGTAGCGCTGGATCAGCACCATCTTGGAGAAGACCAGGTCCAACAACTCGGCGTTGCTTTTGATGGCGAAGTGGGTCGTGTCCGAGACGAACGCCGGGTCGGGCTTGTCGACGTTGCCCTTCAGCGTGGTGAGCGGCAACGGGAGCAATCCCTTGCCGTCCTTGTACATGACATCGTTCATCGCCCGTTCGACGGTCATGTTGCCCAGGAACATCATCAACCCGCCGCCGGCGGCGACGAATTCCTCGAGTTTCTTGACGACCTCCGGTCGCGGCGCCGAGACGTTCGCCAGGAAGATCATGTTGATGTGGTCGAGCTTGTAATCGGCCAAGCTGGTCGTCCGGATCGCTTCGACGGTGATGCCAGAGACGACGTCCCCGCCCGTGTCGAGCGCGGCGCTGAGGTAGAAGGTCTCGCCGTCCTCGACGTTGGTGCCCGGATCTCCATCGACAACGAGCACCGGCGAAGTCGCCATGACCTCGAGCGCGAGCACGCCGGTGTCGTCGACCGGGTAGCGATCCTTCTTCATGGTGGCGACGACCGCGTGGAAACCGGGCTCGTGGAAGGTGTGGTCGATATCGACCACGAAGCGACCACCAGCAGGGATCGAGGGAACCGGTCGCACGACCTGGCTCTTCTCGTCGATCGAGACAGCTACTTCGGTCGCCTCCGAGTTGTCGTCGCCGAAGTTCGTGACCTCGATCTCGAGCGTGACGGAGGCCTTGGCCATCGCCAGGCGGTCACGCCGTCGAACCGCGGTGATGCCGAGGTTGTCGGTCTCCTTGGGTCCGACCAGCATCAGCGTCATCTGCTGGTGGGCCGGGTCCATCTCCTCGAGGTGCTTGAGGACATTCGTCCCCGGCTTGCCGTCGGTCAGGAAGTCGTGCTCGCGCGAATCCGTGATCAGGTAGTAGTGGACATCACCGGCGTCCTTCTTCTTCTCGACGCCCCACTTCTTCGCCGCGGCGAGGAAATCACCTGCGTCGAGAGAGGAATCGCCGCACGGCTCCACGAGCGCATCGCGAACCTTCTTCTTCAGATCAGGGCCAACCCGACTCGCGAAGATCATCGGCTGCTTGTCGCGCTGGGAGGAGAGAATGAGCGTGAACAAGTCGCCGCTGTTTGTCTCGACGAGATTGCCGACGAGCTTGTGGATGCGTTCGACGCCCGCCTTGTAGACGTTCGTGGCGCCGGTGCGTTGTCGCATCGACGCCGAGTTGTCAAGGCAGACGAGGTGGTGGGTGCTCCCCGTCAGGATCCCACCACCACCGGTCAACTGCGGTCGCGTCACCAAGGACACGAGGAAGATGACAGCGAGGGTGCGGAGCAGCAGGACGAGCCAGTGCTCCATCTGCATGCGGCGACGGTTGCGCTTCATCGCGCGCAGCAGGTACTCCATGGCCGCCCACGGGATCTTGTTGAACCGACGCCGATTGAGCAGATGGATGATGATGGGCACCGCAGCCAACGGCAGCGCCCAGAGCATGTACGCGTTGAAGAATCCCAGAGAGAGCATGAGCCCGAGGGTCAGGTTTGGGGGGGGCCGACCGACGTCAGCTGCCCGTGTGGATGGGGGGGATATCGTGGTGTAGCAGGCCGTCGAACAACGGCCCGCCTACTTCTGGTAGATGGGCACGAGTGCGTACGGCAGTTGCAAGATGGTAAGGGCGATGGCCGTCCCGTACGTCTGCCCAACGCCGTCTCCTTGCCAGCTGCCGTCCTTGCGTTGGGAGCGGGCCAGCCACTTGCTCATCTTCCCGTAGTACTTCAACCAGCGCTTGTCGCCGGTCTGATAGATTGCCTGCGCTAGATAGAGCTGCGCGTAGTAGTGGTGACCCTGGCCGCTGCCGTTCACCGGGAGCGTGCGGATCGCATACTTGAGAGCCTTTGCGGCGATCGGGTCGTCGTACTTGCCAGCGTTGTAGAGCACGGCTACGGCCGCCGCCGTGATGGCGGGACGCCCGGCACCGCCACCTCGCAAGCTGTAGCGAATGCTGCCATCCGAGTTCGCGGATTTGCGGATGTAGCCCACGGCGCGGGTGATGCACTTCTTCGAGACAACGATGCCGGCGTTGCGGCAAGCTCGGAGCGCCTGAAGCTGGGTGACGGTCACGCTGCCCTCATCGCTGCGTGAGTCCGGCGTGTAGTACCAACCACCGGCGGACGACTGGGCGCGGACGATGACGTTGACCGCCTTGGTCAGGATCTTGTGCAGCTTCTTCTGCAGGCGCGGGTCCTCTTCCATGCCGTAGACCTGGGCCAGGAACATCGTGGAGAACCCGTGGCCGTACATGCTGCGGCCTTCTTCGGCCGCGACGGTGATCACGCCGTCTGGCTGGGCCTGCTTCATGAGGAACTGCGAAGCCTTCCGCACCGACTTCCAGTGCTTGCCCTTGGTCGGCGTCGATCCGGAACCGATGAGCGCCATGCCGGCGAGCGCGGTCATCGCCGTCGGATAGGAACCGTAGCCCGTGGCACGCCATGCGCCGGAACGGTCCTGGGTGCGCACCAGATAGTCGAGGCCGCGACGAATCGTCGCTTCGATCTTGGCGTCTACACCCTTGGGATACTTACGGATCCCCTGCCCGAATAGTGAACCCGCCGCCAGGCAGGTCACGAGAATGGGAAGAACAAGCTTCGTAAGCGTGGCACTGAACATTGGACTGCTGATTGGTGACTACTTGATCGATCCGCTCTCGATGAACTCCTGCTCGCGCTCGATCCCGGTCAGATCTCCGAGCGCGCGGAAGACTATCAGGCGGAACAGGTGGACCCGCCGAATGTGACGCGGACCCTGCATGCGTTTCTCGCACCGATCGAGGATATCAAGGGCTTCCTCCCGGCGCTTGTTCGTGGCCAACCTGACCGAGATATCCTCTACGAGGCTGAGCGCGCGGATCGACAGCTTGCGCCTCTTCGACTCGCTCAGGTCCTTGCGATCCAGTTCTTCGAACAGGATCTCCGTAGCTTCTTCGAGCTTGCCTGCGTGCACGAGGAACGCCGCTCTCGCGTCGCGTGAACCGCTCTGCATCGCCAGCGTCGCGAGCGCGTCGGACGAACTGTAGAGTTCGACGCCGCCCTCGTAGGCGAGGGCGAGGTACGCGCCTTCCACGAAAAGATTGAACGGGCCGGTGAGCGGTTCCTTCCCAATCGAGAAGCTGGGGAGCTCGACGGTGTGGAAGCTGGACTTCTTCCTCGACTTCGCGGAGATGACGTGGACGCGGCGGGTGCCGACCTTGCCCGGAAGAACGACGAAGTCCTCAGTGACGAACCCGCGACCGGCCCAGTCGTCTCCGAGGTCGATTCCGGGAACGTTCGCGAGCCAGTGGCGGATTCCGGACTTGATACCGACGCAAATCAACTGCTGAGAGGCGCCCGACATCACGAACAGGAACTTCTTGTTGTGCCCGACGACGTGGCTCAGCTTTTCGACGAGCACCTCGTGCTTCGGCTCGGCGGCGTTGTGCAGCCAGCGAACTTCTCCATTCGCTCCGTTCAGGCAGAGCAGCACCGAGCTGTCGACGGCGCCCACGATCAGCAGGTCATCCGCGACGTAGAGGTTGGTGGGAGCGAACCCGCGGAATGTCCAGGCCGTCGGCGTGATGTAGCCGCGACCAAACATGTTGTTGCCCGTGGAAACCCTCTTCGTCCTCCGGGGGCCGCGTCGAGGATGTACTCGCTCGTACTTCCGCGACCAGTTCAGCGCGCCCGTATTCGCGTCGATCGAGGCGAGCACGCCGGCGTTGGTCAGGACGTAGGCGATCCCCGAGTCCACGACGACCGGCGCCGAGGGAGCGCGGGCGAAAGAAGTGCCCCGATAGTGGAGGTAGGTCCGGTAGATCTCTTCGCCCGCGTCAGCGGACAAGCACATCAATCCGTATGAGCCCGCGTCGAGGAACGGCAACAGCAAGTTGTTGCGGTACACGGTCGGCGTCGACAGGAACGTGATCGGTCGCTTGCGATTGGCCTTGCTGTCGACGAGCCAGACCTGCTTCCCGGTCTCGCGGTCGTGGGCGACGAGCTGGTTGTCCTGGATACCGCGGAAGGTCGAGTTTCCGGAGACGGTCCGGTGGTAGCCGATCAGGCTGTAGTAGTTATTCTTGTCGACTGCGACGCGATTCGCGAAGTAGTCGTACGCCGGGTTCCTGGCCCGCGGGATCAAACTGTTCGTGGGCGGGCGGAACGTCGCGAGTTCATCGGGGCCCATCGCCATCCGCTGCCGGCCCGACGTCAACTCGTGGACGACCGGGCGGTAGCTGTCGAGAAACACGAGCGTGTTGTCGACGAATCGGACGGACGTGCCGGGAGAATTCTTGTTGAGCCGCGGGAAGCGGCTCCCGTGGATGACTCGACCGCCCTGGTTGAAGACCCGGAAGCTTCCGCGGGCCGTCTTGACCTTGGTCCTGGACCGGTACGGGTTCGGCGTCGTGTAGCGGAACTCCCACAGCGGCACCAGGCTCGACACCTTGGAGAGGTCGACAGTAAACGGCGCGCGGGTGTCCTGCATCACCACGACGCTGCCGACGCCGAAGAGCTCACTGGCGGGCAGAGCCTTCACCGTGTAGAGCTCGCCCATCAGCCGCACCGATTCTTCCGGGTACGCGCGGGCGGCGACGACGAGTTGTTCTTTGGCCAGTTCGTGCTCGCCGAGCTGATGGAAGCAGATCGCCACCTTGACCATGAGCATCGGGTCCCGGATCCCGGCCTGACGTCGGCTGATCTCGGGGTAGATGTCCAGCAAGGCGGTCAGGGTCTGGATCGCGGCGCGAAACCTACCTGCGTCCATCAGGAGGTTCGCGGTGTCGCGCATCGCGCGCGCGGCGCTCAACGTCGCGAAGTAGTGGTTGTAGACGGCCTCCAGCGCGGAGACATCCCCGACGGCCACGGCGGCCTCGTATTCCTTGGCGGCCTGGGCCTCGAACTTCAGCCGGTAGAGGCCGATGCCTTCGGACGGCATCGATGCCAGCAGCTCGTGGCAGAGCCGTGCGACCGGTCGGTAGATGCGTTCGTCGCTGCTGAACACCGAGTAGGCCGGGTCGTCGTCATCGATCGGCAGCTCGTGCGCCGGCTTCGCTTCAGCTTTCTTGGCCGGCTTCTTCCCCGCCTTCTTGTCCGCCGCGGCCTTCTTCTTTGCCGCCGCCTTCTTCTTCTCTTCCTCGATATCGATGAACTCGCCGGTCTTTCCTTCGATGATCTCCTGCAGCAACCGGATGGCCTCGCCGTAGTCCTCTCGACCGAGGAAATCCTGGGCCCGTCTCAGGAACCGATCCAGGTTGGCGCTCTCGAACATCTCGACCGGCACGCCGGGATCCTGTGCCGGACCTCGCAGGTACGGCTGGTTCGTATTCTTGACCTGGGCTCCAAGGGTCCCGGGCAAGGCTCCGAGGAGCGGAACCGCCGTCGAGCAGACCAGAACCAGGCTTTTTCTTAGCGGGCTCACTACGGGGATTCGGGAAGATCCGTGGCCGGTCCGGAGACCAACGGTAGAGGGGTTGGGAGGGTCAATTGCAAATCTACGTGTTCCATTCCGGGCCAGCGAGCCCCACATCAAGTTATGTTGGCTCGCCCCCCATAGACCCCCCTCCCTACGATCACACTCCACGTAATCCTGGAACCATGATCAAAATCCTGCTCTTCGGGCTGGTCCTCGTGACCACCCTTGCCGCCGTTCCGACCCTGGCCGCTCAGGAGGTGTGGAACGACGAGCGACTCGAAGCAGAGATGGCTCCGTTCAAGGACAACAAGACTACGGACGACCTCCAGACCGTCGCGCACCTCCTGAAGCACCAGAAGGAGGCCACCCACGCGATCTGCAACCGGATCCACGGCAACCACGCGGAGTATTTGCTGCGCATCGAAAAGCTCCTGGACCAGCTGACCGACGAGCGGTGGGCAAACAGGGAAAAAGCGGAGGACATGCTGGTCGAGGTAGGGGGCAAGGCCAGGGAGCTGATCCGGGTCCGGTCGAAGATGGCCGAGACCGTGGAGGAGCGGATCCGGGCTGCCAGGGCCCTCGAGGCGATCAAACTCCGGGGCACCGAGCGCGAGGAGATCGAGGCCCGCTACATCCGCGGCCTGTCCCTGACCGCGCTCTACATGAACCCGTCGAAGAAGCTGACAAAGGCGTTGGTCAGCGCGCTCCAGCACACCGATCCGATCATCGTCAACCGCTGCATCCGGGCGTTGGGTCGGATCGGCGATGACTCGGCCGCCGGCAAGCTGCTCGAACTCCTGAAGACCGACGGCTCCACGCACGGGAGCGCGATACGGGCATCGCTCGCTTCGCTTCCGGGATCGAAGGGGCGCGACTACACCGCGGCGCAGCTCGCCGAGTCACTGCTCGCCGAGACCGAGTCGCTGCTGATGCTGCGGATCCTCCGGGAACGCTCCGACGGCGCCGCCGCGCTCGCCACGGTCGCGAAGGCCGCGAAGAATCCGGTCGTCGTCACCGGCGCGAAGATGCCGATGCCGAAGTCGGTCTTGCCGCCGATCACGGTGCAGGTCTCGCTCGCCGACCAGACACGGATCGAAGGCACACTGCTCGGCTACGCCGGCGACAGCATACGTCTCGGTCAGCCAAAGATCGTCAAGGGCTCCGAGAAGGAGTCCATCGACATCGCCGAGTTGAGGTTTCCACTAAACCGCTGTGATGGCATCGATGCCGTCGGGACAGTGGCGAAGAAGACCGTCGATGCGTGCCGCATGTTCCTCGCGCAGGGCACGCTGGTGACAGGCAAGCTCGAAGCGGTCACGAACGAGAAGGTCATTCTGATGTCGGCGACGTTCGGCAGGATGGTCGTGCGCCGCGACCAGGTGCAGGGTCTCGCCATCGATCCGAAGTTGGATCGGCTGCTCGGCGCATCGGCGAAGCAGGACAAGATCCGATTCAAGGACAACAAGCTCCACGCCGGCAGCATCCTCGCATTGGACCACAAGGGGCTGTCGTACCAGGGAGAGGACGGCAAGGGCCACACGGCCCAGCTCGAGGACATCGCCGGTTTGCTGTTCAAGCGTCCTCTGCAGACCGCAGTCGACAACCGCACGTTCACCCGGACGATCATGAAGAACGGGGACCGTGTCCTCGGCCACGTCGCCGCATTGACCGCCTCGCACATCGGAGTGGTCGCGCCGGGCATCGGCTCGACGATCATCGCCATCAAGGACATCGTCAAGATGGAGTACGACATGGGTGGTGGTGCGATGTGGGGGTTCACGCTCGTCGCTGACTACTCAGACAACCGGATCGTCGAGTTCGACGACCAGGGTCGCGAAGTGTTCTCCATCGAAGAAATCTTCGGGGTCTGGGACGTCGAGTGCCTGGACAACGGAAACCTGTTGATCACGGAGTTCTCCGTCAACCGCGTTTCCGAAGTTACGCGTCAGAACAAGGTCGTCTGGTCGTTCGAGGACCTGAAGAACCCGTACGACGCCGACCGTTTGGCGAACGGCAACACGCTCATCGCCGACACGTTCGGTCGCCGTGTGATCGAGGTCAACCCCAAGGGCAAGATCGTCTGGGAGTACAAAAAGGACATCCATCCCTACGACGTCGACCGCCTACCGAACGGCAACACGCTCATCGCCGACACCCACGACGACCGCGTGATCGAAGTAGACAAGAACGGAAAGATCGTCTGGCAGATCAAGGAAGTGCCGAACGTGCACGACGCCGATCGACTGCCCAACGGCAACACGCTGTTGACGATCCGAATGCTCAACGAGGTGCGCGAAGTCGATCCGTCGGGCAAGACCGTCATGACGCTCAAGAACCTCAGTTCGCCGAGTGACGCCGACCGCCTGCCGAACGGCAACACGCTCGTCGCCGAGAACGGCTTCATCCGCGAGTTCGACCGCCACGGCAACGAGGTGTGGAAGAAGACGATCACCTGGGCGGTCGAGGTGAACAGATACTAGCCGTCCGCCGCCCAACCCCGGGGCCCATCCCAAGGCGCCCTCCCGATGCGCGTCCGGGACGCCGCTACTACAACTCCGGGACAGGACGGGAGTCTCGCGCTGCCGTAACATCGCCAGTCGCCCACACGCGGCCCTTTCTGCCCAGCCTCATCGCCTCATGAAGACCCTCCACCGTTGTTGCGCCGGCCTGCTCGCCGTAACCCTGGTCCCCGCTCTCACTGCCCAGAATCGTCCGCCGGATCCCAGCGAACTCGACTTCAAGGACGGCACCGGGGCGATCCCCGACCGCGCGACCTACGAGAAGATGTCGTATCAGGGCCCCGACGTCATGATCGACACCGGGCTGCGAGGCGTCCAGTACGTCAAGTATCAGTTCGAAGCACTCGATACCGACAAGCCGAAGCTCTACTTCATCAACACCAAGACCCATCGATCGCATCCGGCCTTCATGCGGACGATCGGCATCGTTCGCGGCGGTCGTGGTCGCGGCGGTCGTGGTCGCAGCGGCCCGATCAAGCAGATGCGGGGCGTGTTGGCGTACCGCCCGTTCCTCAATTCACCGAACGACACCGCCGGTCTCTACACGATCGAGTACGAGCCGAACGACCAGTACCAATTCAAGATGGTCAAGATGTCCATCGAGAAGCTGGGGGAGAAGGCGCCGTTCACGAAGGGGAAGATCGCGTACTACCCGATCGGGCAACGCGCGGAAGCTCAGTACCAGAAGGACAAGAAACTGTACGAGGATGCCGGCATCCCCGCGTTCTTCCCGAAAGACGTCTACAAGGACATCGCGTTTCTTCCCTTGAACGCCGCCACCGGTTTCGGTCGGCTTCGCGTGATGAAGGATGGCGAGCGTCCGAGCCCGCGCGACGTCGTCCTCTACGCCACGCTTCCCAACGAGATGCCGCGCGTCGCCGGCGTGATCACGGAAGTGCGGCAGACACCGCTCTCACACGTGAACCTCCGCGCCGTGCAGGACGGCGTGCCCAACGCCTTCATTGCGAACGTGCGGAAGAACAAGTCGATCGCAGCGCTGATCGGCAAGTACGTGCGGTTCACGGTGAAGCCCTCCGGCTACGAGATTCGCGAGGCGAAAGTCGCCGAGGTCGAAAAGCACTTCGCCAACATGCGACCGAAGAAGGCGCAGGTGCCGGCGCGTGACCTCGCGGCCAAGACCATCCGCGCACTCTCGGAGGTCGAGTTCAAGGACTCGCCGAGCGTCGGCGTGAAGGCCGCGAACGTCGCGATGCTTGGCAGGCTCGGGTTCCCGGACGGCACGACGCCGAAGGGCTTCGCCGTTCCGTTCTCCTTCTACGACGCATTCATGAAACACAACGGTCTCTACGCGAAGGCGTCGGCGATGAGCAAGGCACCGGGGTTCGGCGGCGACACCGACAAACGGGAGAAGGCCCTCGCGAGGTTCCGGAACGAGGTGACGAAGAGCAAGGTCCCGGCGTGGATGCACAAGGCGCTCGGCGAAATGCACAAGGGATTCCCGCAGGGAACCAACGTCCGTTGCCGCTCGAGCACGAACAACGAGGACCTTCCGGGCTTCAGCGGCGCCGGTCTGTACGACTCGTTCACGAACCGCAAGGGTCACATCAGCGAGAGCGTCAAGCTGGTCTACGCCAGCCTGTGGAACTTCCGCGCGTACGAAGAGCGCGAGTTCTATCGCATCGATCACTTCGCCACCGCGATGGGCGTGCTCTGCCACCCCAACTACTCCAAGGAAGAAGCCAACGGCGTCGCGGTCTCGGACGACATCGTCTACCAGTCAGGTCGGAACTACTACGTCAACGTCCAGGTGGGCGAGGACATGGTCACGAACCCGGACGCGCTCTCGATACCCGAAGAACTTCTGCTGAGTCCGTCGAGTGCACGAGACGACAAGCTCATCCAAGTCTCGAGCCGTGCGAAAGACGGAGCGCGGATCCTCGGAAGGGAACACCGGGAACAGTTGCGCAGACACCTGGGCAGGATCAAGCGCAAGTTCCGGCGCCTCTACGGCCACAAGCGCTCGGACGGAAAGTTCGCGATGGAGATCGAGTTCAAGATCACCGCGGAAGGCAAGCTCGCCATCAAGCAGGCCAGACCGTGGGTGTACTGAGCTAGCCAGTCACCGCAGGGACCGCGCGAGATCATCGTCGAGCGCGAACTCGCTCAGCAAGTGCGACTTCAGCTCCGCGACGCGCTCGGCATCCTCTCGCGACGACGCTTCGCTGTACAAATACAGTGAGAGTTCCAGCGGCGTCGGGTGGGGCTTTGCCATACCGACGGCGAACCACCGACGAGCCGACTTCGGCCCATTGCGCAACAACTCGATTCGACCGCGGCGCAGGGCGCGCTCCGCGAGATCGTCGCGGATCTCATTCCACTCCCCACCGTCGGGATACAGCTCTCGGGCCGCAGCCAGATCGTCGCGCAGCATGCTGACGAGGCTGTCTCGACCAGGAGGCAACTCCGTGGACAAACCCTCGAGCGTCTGTTCGGCGGCGACGAATCCGCCGGTGTAGAACTGCAGGATCAACTTGTCCACCGGCCAGAGTTTCGCCTGAGCCCACACCGTAAGCCCGAGCGAGGCGACCACCAGCGCGACGAGCGTACGGCGCAGCATCTTGCCGCGTCTCTCGAACCTCTCTCGGAACCAAGGGTCGCCCTCGCACGACAGGAGGTGCAGGATGCGACGTTCCTCGCTGGGGTGCCGGAAAGTCTCCCGTTCAGGTTTACTGCCGAACAACTGCGACACCTTGTGGAGGGCGAGGATGCACGGCACCGAACCACCTAGCGCATCTGCACTGAGAAGGTCGGCTTCCAATTCGAAACGATGCGCGATCCGACGCATCACGAAGAACGCGACGACGAGGACCACCACGGCGATTGCGGCCAGCGACACTGTGCCCAACTCGATCATCCCGAGCACATCGAGCGGGTTGAAGAGCAGCAGCGGAACCAAGCCGAACACGGTCAGGAGCAGCAGCGGGTGGTGCGCCTTGGCGTGGCCAACTTCGTGCGCCACCACGCCTCGCAGGGACAACGGATCGAGCAGCGACACGAGACCATCCGTCAGGAACAGGTACCGGAAACCAGGGACCGGTCCGACGAGCATCGCGTTCACCAATCGGTTGTCGGTGCGGAGCATCTGGACCTTGCGTGGGGGAAAGCCCAGCGCGCTCGCCGTGGTCCGGGAGTCGTCGGGCACGGCGTTCGACGGCCTCGTCACGAGCCTGAATACGAGCGGCAACGCGACACACAGAGCGACCAGGAACCCGATGATCCAAACAAGATTGCCAATGGCCGTGCTGAGGACGAACACGTACGCACCACGGTGCAGGGAGACGAGGTCCAGAGCCGCGCCGAACATCAGCACGAGAACCGTCACGAACGTGACCAACGCCAGGTGGAACGGTACCGGACCGCCCATCGACTCCGGCAGAACGGCGGCGGCACCGGCCTGTCGCCGCGCGAGGTTGACGCCAACTTCCATGAAGAGGAGAGGTAGCAACTTCACAAACAGCCCGAGGGCCAACGAAGACGTCACCCATTGATCCGTCCACGTGGCGAACTCTCCTGAGATCAGGAGAACGCCGTACGCACCCGGCACGGCCAACTGCATGAGCGCACCTCGTGCGTGTCTCCGCCTCCTCGCAGAAGGGGCGCGCGACACCGTCCACGTCGCGAGCACCCGCACGGCCAACCACGGCACGACGACGAGCGACAAGTACGGAAGCACGCCGGCGGAGTCGACATCCCGGGGAAGACCCGACGTCAAGTCGGTGGCAGCGAAGAGGCAGAACAGCCCAAGAAGAAACGAGTACGGCAGCGGCACTACGGCATCTTCTTCTTTTCTGCGCCGTCCTTCTTTCCGAACGCCTTGTCCAACATCTCCGCAAATCCACTCGTCTTGCGGACCAACGCGATCTCCGGGTCATTCTCGAACTGCTTCCGCACCATGCGCATGGAACTGTCGACCTTCGAAGACTTGTTGAGCTTCAAGCACCGACGCACAAAGTCCAACGCCGACCGACGATCGCCGGACAGGCACATCGAACACGCCGCGTTGTAGTAGTGCACCGGCACCAGGTAGTAGTCCACCGCCTCCGACTTCCGAATGAAGTCCCGATAGGTCACAGCAGCTATCTGGTAATCGCGGATCTTGTAGTAGATCTCCGCGAGATCGCGCAGGGCGAGAATCGAGGTCTCGTCGTCGTCACTGCGCGACTTCTTCCCCAGCGATTGGATCTCCGTCCTGATCAGTTTCCGGTTGCCCCACTGCGCCAGTGCGTAAGCCAGTCCTGTCCGAAGGTGCTTGGGCTCCTTGTCATCGGTCGCCATCGCCTCGACCTGGTCCCGTATCACCCGATCCGGTCCCTTCGGATAGAGGTCGCGCAGGGCCGGGATCACCTTGATCCGTTCGTTGATGGGAAACCACTCCGGAGTCTGGACGAGCAGACCCAGGTAGAAGTCGCCGATGGCGGGCATCAACGCGCCGAGGTCGTCGTACTGACCCGCGAAGACCAACTTGCTCTTCTCGACCTTCACGAACCACCGGAGTCCGAGCCAGCCGACAAGGGAATGGAGCGCGGCCTCCCGCTTCTGGTCATCGTCCTTTCCCGCGGCGCGGAGTTCGGACGCCAGCATGGCGATCCCCTTCTTGCCCGCAGCATCGATGCGATCGATGGACTTCGAGACGAGGGCGTCACGGTCGTCGATGTGGACGCCGACCCAGCTCGCGATCGCCTTGCGCGCGGCGGCGACAACCTTCGGGTCCTGCGCCGTCTTCGCGGGCTCCACCTTCGCGGGTTGGGCGAGGAGCGGAACGGAAAACAGGAGCAGGATGGCGACAGCCTCGAGCCTCATGCCCCTGTTCTAGCCGGAAGCTAGCGATCGATCCGGGAATTCTGTCTAGATCTGCACCTTGACCGGCTCGCGCTGCTCTTCGTCTTTCAGTTCGAAGCAGTCTCTCTTCTCGAAGCTGAAGTGACCGGCGACGACGCTGTTGGGGAACATCTGGATCATGTTGTTGAACTGCAACACCGTGTCGTTGTAGTGCCGCCGCGCGAAGCCGATCCGGTTCTCCGTGGACGTGAACTCTTCCTGTACGTTCAACAGGTGCTCGCCAGCTTTGAGCTCCGGATAGTCCTCCTACACCGCCATCAGCGAGCGCAGCGTGGGGGTCAGCATGTTCTCGGCCGCCGCCTGATCCTTGACCGTGGAGGCATCCATGGCCATCTGCCGCGCCGTGATCACGGCTTCGAGCGTCTCGTGCTCATGCTTCATGTGGCCCTTCGCGGTTTCGATGAGGTTCGGAACCAGGTCGTACCGACGCTTGAGCTGCACGTCGATCTGCCCCCAGGAGTTCTCGCACTCGTTCCTCCCGTTGACCAGACGGTTGTATGCCGCGACGGCCCAGTAGATGGCGGCGATGACGACGCCCAAAGCGATCCACACGTATTGCGCTTGTTCTTCCCCCGTTATCCGCAGCGACTACGAGACTGTGTCCCGTCGATTCAGCTTATCGGCAACTGAATTTCGCCACTGAACACTGTCCGCACCGGGCCCTCCATGACAACGTCCGCACCGCTGCAGTCGATCACGAGATCACCGCCCAAAAGATGGACCGTCACCTTCGGGCCCGCCGTCACACCGATCCGAACCGCCGTGCACGCCGCCGCCGTCGCACCGGTACCGCAGGCCATCGTCTCTCCGCTACCGCGTTCGAAAGTGCGTTGGTCGAGGGATCCATCCGGGCGAACGCGGACGAACTCGACGTTCACGCCGTCGGGAAACACCGGCAGTTCCTGCATCGCGGCACCGGTTTCGAGAACCGGTTCATCCGCGGGGTCGTTCTCGACAAACACGACGGCGTGAGGGTTGCCGGCATCGGCAGCGTGGTAGCTCCACTGGCGACCAGCGAGCCGCACTGCCTGCGCGTTCGTATCGACTTTGATCTCGCCCATGTGGACACGCGCGCCGGTGACCGCTCCGTCGTCGCCAAACAACACCGCGACTTCCTTGACGCCCGAGTCCGTCTCCACTCGCATCGTCGGCTTCTCAACCACCCCGACGTCATGGGCGAGCTTCGCCACGCAGCGAATCCCGTTGCCACACATGCCGCCTCGGGACCCGTCGGCGTTCCACATGACCATCCGCACATCGGCAGTCGAACTCGGCGCCAACACGATCAAGCCATCGCCACCGATCCCGAAGCGACGATCCGACACGATCTTCGCAACTTCTGACCCGCGTTCGAGGTCGAACTCATCGTGGATGGCATCGACGTACACGTAGTCGTTGCCGGCGCCCTCCATTTTCGTGAAACGGAGCGACTGCATCGCGTCAATACTTCACGGTGACCGCCTGACGAGTCACCGTCAACGGCAAGAAGAGAGTCGACACGAAGAAGTCGGAGACCATATCGAAGAACCCATCGCGGTACGCGAAACCGATCTCGACGTCGTAGCTCGTGTAGTCGCCGACGACCCGTTGGATGTTGACCTCGTTGAGTCGAATGAGCCCGAAGAACAGGTAGTACTGGTGCATGGTCTCTTGGCCGATGTTGTTGCCGCCAATACCGACGCGGAACGTCGTGGCGTGGCAACTCGGCAGGCACGGCATGAGCATGACGAGGCAAACCAGCAATCCGCGGAGGTGATGGGGAGCGCTCACGCGGCGTAACAGGGTCTCTTTTGGGGCGTCCACGGGCTGCGTTTTACCAGCACGGCGTGCTGTGCGCTGCCGGCGTTTTCGTTCTATCTCTCGTCCGGGTTTCTTCCCGGATCGGTCTTCCAGTCATCCCAGTCGACCTCGTCGTCGTCCTCCACCTCCTCGAAGCCGGTCTCCTCATAGTCCGTGTCTTCGCCGTCCATGTGGCCGTCGGGGTTCCATCCGTCCTCGGCGGCCCCCTCGGCTTCGATGCGTGCACGTTCCGCTTCCGCCAGGTCCAACGCGACGTCCTCGGCCCTGTCCTGTTCGCCCAGCCGCTTCTTCATCCGCTCTTCACGGTTGCGGCGCCGCGCTACGGCGAGCGCCAGAAGGGGCCCCGCGAGCGCCAGGACAAGGATCAAGAAACAGTTCCGGAGGATCACGCGGAAACCCGCGCCGGACTCGTTGCTGATGTACTCCAGCCACTCGTCCTCGTAGACGAAGAGGGGCTGTTTCATCGACGCCGAAAAGACGGTCGAGAATGTCTTCTTCGGACCACATTCCTTCACCGTGGTGAGCAGTTTCTGGAGACCGACCTCCCCCCTAAGGAACGACACGAACGAGTAGCTCTGGCCGTACGCGAGGGCCAGTCGGTCCGGATTGTCCTTCGGGAAGCCTTCCTCGAGCTCGGGAAAGGGGATGTAGGAGCGCGCGCGGACGCGCAGGACGAGCTCTTCCTCTTGCACACCGAGATAGCCGCCCCCGGCGAGATCCTGCGCGAGCCCCTCGTGGAACCAACGGGCGACGAAGTGACCGTTCTTGCCGACGAACTGGTCGAGGAGGATGTGCACGAGTTCGTGGTCGACCGTCGTCCTGAGATCATTGGGTGGGTCGATGCGGATGTCTGCGAAGACGAGGTGGATCTCGTCCCTCTGCAAGAGCGCGAATCCGGGAACCCCCGGGTGCAACGAGCGCCGCAACGCAGGCGGAATACTGTCCGCGTCGACGTGCACGACGATTCGAATCTCGCGGGACGGGGTCCCGGGGAAGAGCCGGGACAACCGGGACATGCCCTCTCGGGCAAGGGCCGCGACCGCCTTCAACTGGGACCCGGAGACCTCCGATCCTCCCGGGATCACGCGCACCTGCGCCGTCGCTGCGACGGCGAGGACAGCGAGCGCCATGAGCTTCGCCGGGAGGGATGTCATGCCCACGGAATAGACCAAACGCGCCCGGATGCCACGCAGGAAACCCCCAATGGCAACGGTGCTTTCCGAATCGATGTACGGCAAACACGCGAAAGTCACCTGTCTCGGGCTCCGCTTTGCCGAGTACGACGACAGGTACGAATGACGCGAGCGCGTCGAGATTCGATCATGGGCCCCCTACTCAGCACGTCCGAAGAAGCGAACGCAGAGAGCGAGCAGACCGATCTCCGTCCCGTGCTGGATGGAATCCGTGATCTTCGCGACAGCCTCGAGAGTTATCAGGGCCTCGAGCACTCGTTGGTCGAGCTGGCGAAGACGACCGTGTTCAGCCACACCATGATCAGTGATCGCCTGACGGATCTTCGCGAGGAGATCGCTTTCCCGACATCACGAACCGAAGCGGCGAGAGGCGTTGCGGTGGGTTCTTCCCCGGAAGGGCGAGGGTTCATCGCAGTGCTCGGCCTTCTGGTCGTGAACCTCGCGGGTTGCATCGCCATCGTCATTCGACGGCGAGGTTGGTGCGGGCTGTCGGTGCTCAGTCTTTCGCCTTTCGCGGCGAAATCAAGTTGGCGAAGATCCTGCACGCACCTGGGTGACGGTTCTTGAGCTGCCGGTAGAGGGACAGGGCGCAGTAGATGTAGTCGCCCTTTCCGTACCTCGCGTGGAGGAGAGCGCCACGTTCGGGAGGGAGACCCGGGTCGTGCATCTCCAGCAGCTCGGTGAACTGCGCGTCGTACGTCTTCGGAAAGTAGAGCCCACGCTCTTGTTTCCATCCATCCCAGTCCTTGCTGCGAATCGTGTTCGGGTGAGTGAAGAGAGCATGATCCTTCACGAGGACGCGGATGGGAGCGTCTTGCCTCGTCACCCGACCTTTGCCGATCTCGAGTTTGTACGGCGCGCCGCGGAAGAACGCGTCGCCGATGTTGAACTCCTTCGCCTTGTGGTAGAAGACGACGAGTCGACCGCCTTCCTTGACGAAGTCCAGGAGTCGCGCAAATCCCGAACAAGCCTTGGGATTCTGCAGAGCCCGGACATCGACGACGATCGTGTGCAACCGGCTCCGGTCGAGAATGGGCAGGGTGAGGCCGGGTTCGAACTTCTCCAGACGTGATTCGCCGATCAACGACTGGAGGACTTCGTACGTGGTGTTGTCCACGCCGGGAACCAGTCCGACGCGCAGGTTGTCGCTGACGTCGACTTCCACCTTGTGGACGTTCACCCGAACAACCTCGTCGCCGACATGCACGTGCATGACGCTCACCCCAGGCGGCATGTGCGGCGCATTCAGCGTGAACGTGAATTCGCGGAAGCGCTCGTTGGTCTCCATCGTCACGTCACGGAAGCCGTCTTCGACACGCATCAACGGCGACGTCTTGATGCGCAGCCTGAGGCTTACGCGCTTCCGCGTCTTGCGCTCCACGGTCACTACGAACGGCACGCTCTTCGCGCCACTCGGAAGCAGCAGCTTGCCCGGCGTGACTACGATCTGGACCGCGGGTTGGAGTTCCGTGCGAATGAACTCTTCGATCGTGATCGGTTGGCCATCGATCCGAAACCGGAAGCGTATGCGCAACGGACTCTCGAACGTGTCTCGCGTGAAGAGCCGACGACGATCTTCCTTCGACAGGTTCGGCGGGCGATACAGCGCCTCGATGACAACCGACTCCTGCGACTCCAGGGTCTTCCTGTCGCGGCCCGGGCCGACGAGCGTGAGTTTGCCGTTGTTGGTCGCGGTAACCTCGATGCCGGTCACGTCGCGGTGCCCCTCGTTGCCGATCCAAATCTGCAACGGCAGGTCCTCGCCGGGCGCAGCTTCGACGCCGAGGGGCACCTTCATGAATACCCTCACCTCCGCGCTCTGGACGATGACCCGATCGACCGCCGAGATCCGTCTCTTCAGCCGGCGCTCGAGGTCCGATCCCGGGGGAGCCTTGACCGCGCGAAGTCTCTTCTGCAGTTCGATCGCGACCGTCGAGAGTTCGGGCAGCGAGGTGAGATGATTCGCGAGATTGTCGAAGTGCCCCTTGTTCAGCCGACGGTGATCGAAGTTCGGGATGGTCTCGTGCAGGGCCAAGAAGAGATTGGGTAGTCGATCGAGCATGGTCCGACGCAGCGGCTGGTCACCGATCTTCACCGGGACCATCTCAACGATCGGCTGGAGGAGCGTCGCCATCGATTGCAGAGGCGCCTGTGTGCGGTGTTCCTTCAGCGCTTCGTACGCTAGTTCCCGATAGGTCCTACCCCGGGCCTGGTCCGAGTGATCCATCATCAGACTCACCGTGGCGTCGTCCTCTTCGCCGACGCTCGCGCCGCGGAAGAGCCGCGACACGGCAAAGGGCGGCAGGTTCGGCGTCTCGAACTTCGAATCGCCCGACAACGCCACGGCCTTCGGCAGGATCTTCAACAGCGCGAGATCGTGGCCGTGATTCTCCTTGAGGTGATGCGTGGTCATCACGAGGTCCGGCTCGATCTTCCGGATGAGTCGAGCGAGATCTTGGACCGTTTCCTCCTCGCCCCATTCCGCCAGTGTCTCCTCGGCCGAACGGCTGTAGCCGTTGTCCGGTCGGTTCAGGTAGTAGACCTTCGCGCCGAGGTGCGCGGCGCCTTGTTCTGCTTCGAGCGTGCGCAACACGCCGAGCGCGTCTCCGGTCTCGGGTCCGACGTTGTTCTGACCACCCTTCCCTCTGGTGAAGAGAACGATCGCGACGCGCATGCCGAGGTCAAACCGCAGATACGCCGCGGGCGAGACATATCTGTCGTCGGGGTGCGACGCGACGAGCAGCGCCAGGTTGTCCGAAGAAGCGTCGCGCACCGCTTGCTGCAACGCAACGTATCCAACCTCGCGGTATGGCTCGGTGCTTCCGCGAACCGGAAACTGCGCCGGGTTCTTCACCTGGATGGTGCAGATGAAGAGCGAGGCAAGAATGACGAACGCCCTCCGCCGCGGGGTGCGACGAAGGGCGTTTGCTTTGTCAGCCATGAAGGAGAGGTTACTTGATCTTCTTCACTTCCTTCTTGGCCTCGCCCTTCTTGTCGACCTTCTTCTTCGTGGGCTTGGGCTTCGCCTCGGCTGCTTCTTCGACGAGTTCTTCCTCTTCGATCTCCTCTTCCTTCACCGGGCCCTCGGCCATGTCCCGCGCTTGACTCATACTACCGGCGAATAAGGCACTGGCGCCGACCCCCACCACCATGGGAACGATGAACAGTTCCGGCCCGACCGGGCTGATGTTGGTCGAGATGTAACCGTCCTTGTTCGTCGTCGACCAGGACGCTGAGCTGAAGAGGTGCTGGCTCAGGGTCTCGGCCTCGGGGAGAAGGGTGAGGTCGAACGGCACTTCGTCTGCGCTCACGGCGAACGCGATCACGGACGTGGCCGCGGAGTAGAGGTTCTCGAAGCTGGTTCGCCAATCGGTCCAGGTGAAGGACGAGATCTGCTGCTGCTGGATGTTGGCCAGGTAGCCGGCGAACTCCTTGTTGCTGCGAATGTCGTCCTTTGGATCATCTTCGCGATCCATGCGCTTGAACGCCTTGCGGACGTCGCCGGTGGCGAGCGCCATGACCATGTAGCCGTTCTTGAACGCGAAACACGGCTGCAGAAACGAGAGCGCTCCGGTGATCTGTGGGTCGAGGGCTTCCGGGTTCAGTTCGAGACGCCAGGTCTTGATGCCCTTCCGCTCGCTCGACGGGAACTCGATCATGCCTTCGGTCATTTCCGCGATCTTCGTGAGCGTCGCGAGCAGCTTGTCCTGGTCCTTGATCTTGAGGAGCATCGCGCCTTCCGGCGCCGACATGAAGTTCTGCACGCCCATCGACCACCAGACTACCTGGTCGCCGAAGACGCCGAAGAGGTCATCCTTCAGCGAGAGGCCAAACATCTTTTCCTGTTCCTTCAACATGCCGAGCAGCTGGTCGGCTTGCTCGGGGTTGTACGCCTTGATCGCGCCGACGAGGCCGTCGTAGATGCTCGCGATGTCGAGGCTCGTCGCGGACAGCGAAGCGATGTCCTTCGGCACCCACTTGAGGAAGCCGAGATCCAGGTTGGTGCTCGCGCCGGCGAACAAACCCTTACGGTCAGCTTCGGGCGCGAGCATGAACCCGCGGGTCACGGCCTTGTTGCCCTCGTACTTGCTGGTGAAGCCCATCGTCTTCATGCTGCGCAAGCCGAGTGCGGCGATCGCGCGTTCGATGCCTTCGATCTGCAACTCTTCGGGCCAGTTCGGCGCTTCCTTCTCGGCGAGCTTCAGGAAGTCCATCGCGAAGTTCATCACGCCGTCGATGTCGAGGAACATCTCCATCTCCGCGCCGACGGTGGAAAGGTACTTCGAGGTCGCCCTGTAGTTGTCGGCGACCGGGAGGATGGTCTTCTGGTTGGTGATGGCGTTGACGCAGTCCTTGACCTCGTCCGTGATCGAACCGATCACAATGCCGCTGCCGACGAACGCGACGTTGATCGACATGTCGGTTTCCGGTGGCGTCAGGGTGATCAACTCGACGTCGCCGTCGAGCTTGCTCGAGGACTTCTCTAACATGCCCTGGGTCTGCGCGAGGAGCGCCCCGATGCCCACGTTCGCCAACTTGCGCCAGATAGCGGCGCTCTCGCCGACGTCGACGTGGATCAGGACGCCGATGCTCGGTTCTGGTTGGGACACACCCATCTTGATTTGCAGGCCGGTCAGCGCGCCGCTGACGCTCTGGACCCGCAACTTCACGAGGTCGTCCGGCGAGATCGGGAACTGGCCCGATTCGTTCATCTCCTTCAGCTGGGCGCGGCCTTCGATCCACTTTGCCTGACCCATCTTGATGGCGTCCGCGACGAAGTCCTGAACCTCGCTCTCCCCCCACATCTTGGCGAAGGGGGTCTTCTGGAACTCTCCGAGACTCGTGTTGAGATCCGGGACGGAGAAGAACGCGAGGGTCTTGGCCGGAAGGGCATGCTTGAAGGGCTTGCCCTGGCTGAGGACGGGCGCCGCGAGCGCAGCGGTTGCGAGGAAGCTCGCGGTGACTCGAGTCAGAAACATCAACAACTCCTGTAGTTTGGGTGGAGGGTGGGTTCCACGCCGGAAATAGTGCAATGGGATGGCCCAGCGATTCGCAGGGACGAATCTGGTACGTTTTGGATAGGTGGCCGCCCGGGGGTCGGGACCTGTCGAACGTCCCGAGGTCCCTGTCAGACGGCTGACGGGCCACGGGAGCCTAGCCGAACGCATGCCCCGAAACCAATCCCCAGTGGATGCCCTGACTCGGCCATTCGAGGCCGGTCAGGGCTCGGGGTGTGGCACTACTGGACCGTCTTCTCCAGGAAGGCCTGGAGCTCTGCCTCCTGCTTGGACAGCACCTTGCCGAGCGTCTTGATCGCCGCTGCCCGCTTCTTTCCCTTGGTGAAGGCCGCGGTGACCTTCTTCAGGGCCGTGGTCGTCTTCTTGTTTCCTCCGCCCATACTGAAGGAGAGCAGGAGTCCTGCCTGGTACACGTTGTAGCCGATGTCACCCTTGCCTCGCTGCGGAAGATCGGGGCCGATCCTGAACCCGGACAGCCACTTCTTGAGGCCCTCGACGCCGCCCTTCTTGACATGCTGGGCGCCGAAGTACCTGGCGAGGTCCTTGCTGAAATGCCGTTCGACGTAGCCGCCCAACGCGCGGTGGAACCACTCGGGAACGTCGTCGGTCTCGTCGCCCAGGAGCGCGTGATTCAAGGCGACCGCCGTGGCGTGGCGCACGTAGTGCGGCCCCCAGCTCTTGTCCCATACGGCTGCCCCGACGCGCAGCCGACTGCCGTCGACGAAGAATGTGAACTGATCCGTGAGGAAGGCACCGTGGGCGGAACCGCCGGAACCGTTGTCCGCGCCGAACGCCGCGTACGAGTCGTGCGTGGCCAGGACGACGATCGTCGGACGCCGATTCGGCGGCGGCTTCAAGCCACCAAAGATCGGCATGAGCTTGTTGTACGCGGAGTCAACCTGTCCCGCGACCTTGTAGAGGATCGTGTCCAGCGGCAGCGTGCTCGCGATGTTGCAGTTGGCCGTGCGGACAATCCACGGTCGCCTCTGGTTGGAGTGGTACTTGTTCGCCTCTTCCTTGGAAACCCACTCGCCGTCGGCGACGGGGAACTGGGTCTTCGCCTTGCCGATGTCCGCCGCCGCGATGAACCGCCCGGTGAGCGGGTGGCGCACCATGCCGCTCTGGAGCTTGCTGATCTCGTACTTGTTGAGCACGTCACCGTCGTGATGGAAGATCCCCTTCCTCGCATCCTTGACGTGTTCCTTCGCGACCCAGATGTCCTCGACCTTGACCCACCCCTTCGCTTTGAATCGGGCGTCGCGGGCCTTGGACGTATCCTGGCTCGACTTGTCCTGCTCGGCGGCCTTTCCCTTCTCTTGTTTCGCTTCGGACTCCCCGACTTGTCCGGCGAGCGAGGGACACACGAGCATCAGGACGGAACACAAAGGAATGTGGCGGAGGCGCATCACGATCTACCTGGGGATTGGGAGAACTGGGAACGCGCAGGATACGTCGCCGAACGCCCAGAGGAGGGCTCCCACTCGGGATTTGTGTTCAGCCGGTCAGGCTGGCGCCCCAGTCGCCCTTGGGCGTAAACCGCCGCCACGACATCAGGCGATCCCGATGGGCGAGGTTCATGTACGGCGTCCACCGCGGACGCCTCGGCAGCTTCATCAGGTGCAGCCCGGACTCCTTGAGGGTGCGGTCGGCCTTGCGGGCGTTGCACTTCACGCAGGCCAGGACGCAGTTTTCCCAGTTCGTCATCCCGCCCTTCGAGCGCGGCAAGACGTGGTCGATGCTCATGTGGGCAGAGGACTCTCGGCGGGCGCAGTACTGGCAGGTGAAGTTGTCCCGGTGGTAGAGGTTCTGGCGGGTGAACGGAGCCTCGTGGTTCGGAATCTTGTTGTACAGCTGGAGCTGGACCACTTCTGGAGCCGGAATAGGCAGGTACGTGGTGGTGATGAACGCTGAGGTCGGCGGGTCGTCGAGGCAGATCCAATCCTCGAATCGATAGGTCTGGAGCGAGTCCGTGGCGATGACGTGGGCGATGTCCTGGTAGACCATGCAGATGGCCCGCCGGACGGTCGTCACATGCACCGGAAGCCAGGATCGGTTCAACACCAAAACCGCTCGATCCAAGGCTGGCCGCCTGTCCAAGTCCGTTTTGTAGGGTGAGTTGGGTTGCATCGCGCTCTCTGGCCAGCACAACCGATTCTAGGCTTCGCTCCGCTAGGTGCAATGGGGCGCACTGGCGGCCGATCCGGCGAAAACCACCACCAGCGCAAGGAAGACGCCGCGTCGAGACCTGATGTGGATCGGGGACCAACTCGCCTCGGTGACCCCGCCCCTCTGTGATCGCCCCACGACACCGGTCGGTTCGGAACCGGCGCGCGGCAACCAGGACTCCTGGATTCCATGGCGGCGACAACATGTGCAGAGTCCTTCTCGATTCGTTGCCTGGACGGGAAACCCTGGCTAGACTCCGCCAGCGTTTCCCCGGAGCCAATCAGAGTTTCGCCATGACCAAGATCCTATGCCTCGCCGGCGCGGCCCTCGCCTTCCTTCCCGGTTGCATGTCGTACGCCGACGACGGCGTGCACGCGGTCCAGTGGGCGGACATCCGGGTGCCGAAAGGCATGAAACTGAGCACCCACCTGCACCAGAGCAATACCCTCGAGGTGGACGACTACCGGTACGCCAACCTCATCTACGAGGGCGGTCGCACTCCGCTACAGGTTGCCTCCTACCTGCTCGAAACGATGCCGAAACACGCGTACCGCCTGGTCAGCCAGGAAAACGTCGCCGGCGGCGAGCAACTCGTATTCCAACGCGGCCCGCACACCTCGACGTGCACGATCAGCAACCATGAGCGCCTGACTCGGCTGGAAATCCGCGTCCGAACCCATCCAAAACTCTAAAGACCGAAAAAGCCAAGCATGTCCTCCTCCGACACCACGGGCCTTCCTCCCCAGACTGGGGCCGAAGGGCCCAACCCACTCGAACTCTTCTTTGAGAAGAACAAGAAGTGGATCTACACCTTCGCGATGCTCCTCGTGGCTGCCCTTGGAGTGAATTACGGTATGCAGAAATTGGACCGCGCCGAGATCAACCGGGATTGGGGCGAGTTCACCGCGGTCTCGGGCCTGGCCAGTGGGTTCTCCTCCTCGGTGAAGCTCGAGCCGCTGCCCGAGCAGTACAAGAAGTTCCAAGCCCAGATCTGGGGGCAGACGCTCGCCACCAAGCAGCAAGAACTGGTGACGAAGTTGATGGACGACATCCGCGGCGCGGACATCGCCAAGATCGACGAGCAGATCGCGGCGTCCAAGGACCACACGAAGGTGCCCTGGTTGATCTGGGTCGCCGCGAACAAACTCTACACGGAGGGGGATTGGGATGGCGCCCGCGCCCGATGTAACACGCTGAAGACCGATCACGCGAAGCACTTCCTCTGCAGCGAAAGCCCGTACCCGATGCAGCTCCGGAAGGAAAAGGAAGACCCGGACAAGAAGAAGGACGACGAGAAAAAGAAGAAGAAGAAGAAGGCAGACCTCGTCGGCGCCGTGCCAGGCATCCCCGTGGACAACCTGCTCGCCGCCATCGCCAAGGACCAGAAGTTCATCAACGACAACCCCCAGTACTTCACGGCCCCGGAAACGGACAAGGCGGAGACCGTGGTCTTCACGCTCTCCGGAGTCGATCTGGCGGGACCCGTCGAGATCGAGATCGGGTTCTTCCCCGAAGCTGCCAAGCACGTGGCAGCGTTCAAGAAGAGCATCGCCGAGGGCTACTACAAGGACATGCGCGTCTACAAGATCAAACGCGCACAGAAGGGAAAGGACGACGACAAGGCTCCCCGGACGATCCACATCGGGCACCCCAACTCCAAGGATGAGAACCGGGACAAGTGGACCGAGGTCGTCGACGCCAAGGAAGAGGACATCCTCGAGTTCGAGAGCGGAAAGAAGAGGCTGAGCTTCTTCCCGCTGATGGTGGCCGCCGAGCAGGAAAAGGACGGCAAGTCCTCAGGACGCCGGTTCTTCATCACCGCCAACGACTGCGCGAGCCAGTACGACGGCGACTACGTGATCTTCGGTCGAGTGATCCGAGGCGGCCAGTACATCCAGGACATCGTCAGCGGGGACATGCTGGACGAAACGGAAGAGAACGCCGGAGAAGGGCGCCCCGTGGAAGACATCCAGGTGGTGTCCAGCGAACTGAAGAAGAAGTAGTCGTCCGCAGCCGTCCCGCGCGACCCGCGGGTGGCCTCCTCGCTGCTGACAACGCGGCAGGTACCGGAAAGCGCAGGCTCATCACGGCGCCAGCCAACCCTCGCGACAACCGGCGGGATTACTTCTAGGCGTCCGCAGCGTCGCGCACCGACGCGGGAACCGCAGCAGCGCTCGTCGCGAGTCCCAGGCAACTCCCCGGTCCCCGCTCACGCGTATCCCCCACGCGGAGCGACTCGACCTGGTGGTTCCACGTGGAACCACCACGTAGCACTTACTCTTCCTTTCCGCCCACGCCCTTCAACAACTCGTACACCCGCTCAAACTCCTCCCGTCCCACGCAATCGATCGTGACCCTCGACCGCTTCCGGCCATACCGGATCGATACTGCGGCCCCCAACGAGGCGGTCAGGTTCTCTTCGATCTCGTTCAACCAGACCGGGCGGCCCACCGGCGCCTTGCGCACCTTGCCCTCCGTTGGTGGTTCCGTGGCCTGGTTCAGGGCCTGAATGAACACCTCGACCTGCCGGACGCTCAGCCGCTTCCTGACGATCTCCACGGCCAACGCCTTCTGTTCGTCCGCACCCGCCAGGCCGAGCAGCGCCCGGGCGTGGCCCATGGTGATGGTTCCACGTGAAACCTGCTCTTGAACCTCCTCCGGGAGGTCCAGCAATCGCAGGATATTGGTCACCGTGGAACGCTCGAGACCGACCTGGCGGGCCAGATCTCGCTGACTCGCCTTGGTCAGGGTCTGGATCTGCTTGAACGCCTTGGCCTTCTCGATGGCGTTCAGATCGGTCCGCTGGACGTTCTCGACCAGGGCCAGGACCGCGGCGCTCTCGTCAGTGACCTCCCGCACGAGGGCTGGGATCCGCTCGAGGCCGGCGAGCTGGGCAGCCCGCCACCGCCTCTCTCCGGCGATGATCTGGAACTGGCTCCCGGCGCGTCGGACCAGGATGGGCTGGAGCACGCCGGAGCTGCGCAAGGATGCCGCGAGGTTCTGCAGGTCGACCGGATCGAAGTTGGTGCGAGGCTGGAACGGGCTCGGGACCAGCTTGCCCAGCTCGATGTCCTGCACAGACTCGCCGGAAATGCCCGGCACGTCCTTTGTCTTGCGCTCCGCGGAATCTGACAAGAAGAACTCCAATCCTCGACCCAGCTTTCGATCAACCATTTGTCGTCTCCCTAACCTAACTCAATCCGGGGTGTCCTTGGGACCGGATCGCCGCACCGCCATGGACGATCCCTACAGAGAAAGATGTATCCCGCCACTGCCACCGGGGGAAGGCTGGCCCCGAAAAACGCTGGCCCCAACCCTTCCGGCGGGCCATCTTGGGGTGGTGATGTCCCTGCTGCGACCCAGCCTGCTCGGTGCGAAGATCCTCGGACGCTCCCTGTCGATCTGGCCCTTCTTGCTGCTCGCTTGCTGGACCGCGCTCATCAAGTTCCAGGAGCCCGCATTCTTCGCCCACCAGGGGGTCCCTTTCTTCTGGCCCAGCCAGCTGGCGATGACCATGCTGGTGGTGGGGCTCCTGCCCTTGGCCTGGCGGCTAACCCAAGGGTTCGAGGCCGCGGTCTGGACACTTCAAAGCGCCCGGTCTGTCCGTCTCGCCGTGCTCTCCACTTGGCTGGGGGTCGTGGGGTATGGGGCCGTCCTGATCCTCTGCGCGTTGGCCTTTTCGATCACCGCGTCCTGGCTGGTCTCTGTTACGCCTTACCGTATACCGATCCCCTGGGCCGATCTTGCTGCGGTCGTCTTGTCGTCCGCCGAGTTCCTGCTCGTCATCGCCTCCTTTGCGCCGGCCCTCGCGCTGACACCCTGGTCAACTCCCACGATCGTCGTCGTATGGTTGCCCGTACTGGCGGTGGGGATCCACTTCTTCGGGCCCCCGGAATTCTCAGACCCCTCTAGCGCAGCCACCATGTTATCCGGCATCTTGTCCGCCCTACTCGCAACTCTGGGTGGGCTCGCGGTGTCGTTGGCTCATACCTACCACCGACTCCGACTCTGACACTCGCAATGCGCATCGGCATCCTCGGCGACGTCCACAGCAACCTGGAAGCCCTCGAGGCTACCGTCACCGCGTTGCAGTCTGCCTCCATCGACCACTGGGTCCAGGTGGGCGACATCGTCGGCTACGGCGCCCAACCGGCGGAGTGCATCCGTCGCGTCCGGGAGTTGAACTGCACCGTCTGCCTCGGCAACCACGACGCCGCGGTCGTCGGCTTGCTGTCGACGGAGTACTTCAACCCCTACGCCTGCCAGGCCGTCGAGTGGACCCGCGCGCAGCTCGACACCAGTGAACTCGACTTTCTCCGGCAGCTTCCCCTCGTCGTCGAACGCGAACAGTACACCGTCGTCCACGGCACGCTGCACATGCCCGACCAGTTCGGCTACGTCATGAGCGTCGTCGAGGCGAGGGACTCGCTGCGACAACAGAACACGCCCGTGTGCTTTGTCGGACACTCCCACGTGCCGGCCATCTATACGCAAGACGGCGACGACGAGGACATCCAGGTCGTCTTCAGTCCAGAAGTCACGGCCAAGACGGCGCACTGCAAGAAGGTCTTGATGAACGTCGGCAGCGTCGGACAACCACGCGACGAAGATCCGCGAGCCGCGTACGCGATCTACGACTCGGAGACCCGCGATGCCAGCATCCATCGCGTGTCGTACGACATCGCTTCCGCGCAACGCAAGATCATGAACGCCGGCTTACCCGAGGTGCTCGCCAACCGACTCGCACTCGGAGTGTAGAGCAGGAGCTAGCTTCGACGCTTCTTGCGCATCGCCAGGACGAACTCTTCGTTCTCCTCACCGAACTCCCGGGACATCGTGGAATTCAGCTTGCGTAGCCCTTCCTGTTCCATTTGTCGCACGCGCTCTCGCGTCATGCCGAGCTCTTCGCCGATCGCCTTCAGGGTCATCGAACGCCCCGTTTCCAGGCCGTAGCGCATCCTGAGTATCGAAGCTTCGCGTTCGTCGATGTTCTCGAGCAGTTCGAGCAAGCGCACGAGTTCCATGTTCGAGAAGATCTCCTCCTCCGGAGTCTTCGTGCGTGGATCCTCCAGCATCTCGGTGTGCACCGAGGACGCGTCCTCGTTCATCGAGTGCACCGGTTGTGAATTCGAGAGCACCGTCTCACGGACGACATTCCAGTTCGCTACCGGCAACTCCAACTCCTCTGCGATCTCCGCCGATGTCGGCGCCCGCCCGAGTCGGTAGTTCAACTCCATCGCCATCGCCTTCCACTTCGAGACGATTTCGGACATGTACGACGGAACGCGCACCGTCTTGACGCTGTTCACCAATGACCGGCGGATGCCTTGCTTGATCCACCACGTCGCGTAGGTGGAGAACCGACACTCCGCCTGCGGATCGAACTTCTCCACAGCCTTCATCAAGCCGATGTTGCCTTCCTCGATCAGGTCCATGAAGGACAGACCGCGATTCACGTAGTTCTTCGCGATGGAGACAACCAATCGGAGGTTCGCGCGGATCATGTGCTCGCGAGCCTCGACGTCCCCTTGACCAATCCTCTCAGCCAGGCTGATCTCCTCTTCCGCCTTCAACAGCGGCACTTCGTTGATCTCAGCCAGGTACGTGTCCAATCCGTGGTCTCTCACTTGTGCCTCCTTCCCTTACTGACCAGATATCGGACAGTACGTCGACTGGACTTGACGCGGGTGTTGACCTTTGCACAGCGCCGTCGAAGACGCGGCGCTGACAAGGCGGATACGACGACCGCACAAGGCGCGGACCGGAAGGCCTAGAAGAACGAGTAGAGGAACGGAAGCGCACCGGTGCCGCCGAACACGATGAGCACACCCAGCACGCCTAGCACTGCCAGGATGGGGATCAGCCACCACTTCTTGTTCTCAGACATGAAAGCGATGAGATCGGAAAACAATCCACCCTCATCGGATCGGGAGGCCTCGTCGAAGGATTGTTCGTCTTGAGTGTCGCTCATGGGATCCTCGTTGAATCAGTATAGCCGCAGATAGCTCGACGGAACGCGGGGTTTCTCTCGGTCTCTGTGGTCCTTCCAGTACGTCTCCGCCTCGGGTTGAAGCTCCCGGTCCATAGCATCGCGGCCTTTCATCCGGAACCACAGCGCGATCGGCGTGAACATGCCGTAGTAGATCAACCGCAAAACGATGGCCGAGACCACGAAGCCGATCGGGATCGCCACGATCATCATCGTCAGATAGATCGGCTTGTTTGCGATCGGCGCGGTCAGCGCCAGCACCGGGCAGATCACGGCCAGCGAGAGCAGGAGGATCACGCTCCAGTGGAAGCTCCAGTCGGTGAACTTCCACAGGACCATCGTGGCCATGGCCGAGAACCCGAACAGCGCGATGAATCCGAACGATCGGAGTTGCTTCGTGTCGGGCTTGAGGTCGATCTTGATCATGGTCGAGTGTGTTTCAGTCGAGAGCGAAGGCCGACAAGTACTCCTTGCGGTCCACCTTCGGAACGTTTCTCTGTCCCGTGCGGCAGATGACGAAGTCCTCGAGCACGAGAACGTCCATCTCGGTACCCCAGAAACAGCGGAGTGCATTCGCCGGGTCGCACACGATCGGTTCACCGCGCACGTTGAAGCTCGTGTTGATTAGCACCGGGCAGTCCGTCAGCTCCTTGAATCTCCGCAGCAACGCCGCGAGTCGCGGGTTGCGATCGTCGTCGACAGTCTGGACCCTGGCGGAGAAGTCCACGTGCGTCACGGCTGGAACCGTCGACCTCTCCTGATGCAACTTGTCGAGCCCGTGTTTCGATGCGTCGACCTGCTTGCGGATCGCTTCCTGCACCGGCGCCACGACCAGCATGTAGGGACTCTCTTGATCCTCGCGGATGTTGAAGAACTCGTGCGCGTCCTCGCGCAACACGATCGGCGCGAACGGTCGGAACGACTCGCGGAACTTGATCTTCAGGTTCATCACGGTCTGCATCTTCGGCGACCTCGCGTCTCCGATGATGCTGCGTGAACCGAGCGCGCGTGGACCGAACTCCATGGCGCCCTGGAACCAACCGATCACGTTTTCGTCGGCGATCAGCTCGGCGACGCGCGCGACGAGTCCTGCCTGGTCTCCCTCGAAGCTCTCGAACTCGACGTTCTCGGTCTCGAGCAGGGTTCGGATCTCGGCGTTCGGGTACGCCGGTCCGAGCAGGCTGCCTTTCTGTGTATCCATGCCCGTGACGACGCGCGGCTTGTTCATCAATTGGTGCCAGATGAACTGGGCGACGCCCAACGCACCGCCAGCGTCACCGGACGCGGGTTGGATCCACAAGTTGTCGAACGGCCCCTCGCGCAAGATTCGACCGTTCCCGACGCAGTTCAGCGCGACGCCCCCGGCGAGGCACAGGTTCTTCTGGCCGGTCAGTTCCTGCGCGTAGCGTGCGGTGCGCAACACGACTTCCTCCGTCACCTTCTGGATCGACGCGGCGACGTCCATGTGGAATTGCGTGAGCTCCGTCTCCGACGTGCGCGCCGGCACCCCGAACAGCTCCTCCATTCTCGCGCCGGTCATCGTGAGCCCGACGGGATACGCGAAGTACTCCATGTTCAGCCGGTAGCTACCGTCCGCTTTCAGGTCGAGCAGGTTGTCCATCATCAGCTCGTAGAACTTCGGCTCGCCGTACGGCGCGAGGCCCATCAGCTTGTACTCGCCTGAGTTGACCCGGAATCCGGTGTAGTACGTGAACGCCGAGTAGAGGAGGCCCAGTGAGTGCGGGAAGCGGATCTCCTTCAACATCTCGAGCTTGTTGCCCCGACCAAGCGCGATGCTCGTCGTCGCCCACTCGCCGACACCGTCCATCGTCAGCACCGCCGCCTCCTCGAAAGGTGAGGGATAGAACGCGCTCGCGGCGTGGCTTTCGTGGTGCTCCGAGAAGACGTAGCGGTTCTTCGGTTTCGCGCCGAGGTGCTTGGTGATCGCCCGCGGAATGTGGAGTTTCTCGCCCAGCCACACCGGCATCGCCGCGGCGAACGACTTGTAACCCTTCGGGGCGAACGCGAGATACGTCTCGAGCAGACGGTCGAACTTCAGCAGGGGTTTGTCATAGAACCCCACGTACTCGAGATCGGCAACCTCGATCCCCTGCGTCTGCAGGCAGTACTCGACCGCGCGGACCGGAAAGTCGGGGTCGTGCTTCTTCCTCGTAAAACGCTCTTCCTGCACCGCCGCCACCAGCTCACCATCGCGGATCAGGCACGCAGCGGAGTCGTGGTAGAAGGCCGAGATTCCCAGAATGTAGGTCGACATGTAGGGGCGAGGAGGCGGATTGGGCGAAGCAGTATAGCCCCGCAGCTTCTGCGAGGCACAAGGTAGTCGCGCACAACGATTGGGCCCCGATTCCCCAGGATCTAGTTCGCCGCGTTGCGACGACAAGGGGCTGCGGGCCCGATCGCCCCCGTTTGCGACCGCGACAACGCCGGCGGGAGAATCCGAGAATCTCTAA
>PVBE010482747.1_pt1 | contig 31824 bp, 29 predicted proteins | sample 1631181 | NCBI WGS metagenome assembly PVBE01 (sample SAMN08397723, study PRJNA350692) | Marine metagenome, whole genome shotgun sequencing project. | isolation source: water | place: Pacific Ocean | collected 2012-04
GCGGACGCGCCGCCTTCGGACAATGCCCGATACATGTCATCGTACGATCCGGCGCCGCCGGACGCGATGACCGGAATGCCGACGGCGCGGCTGACCTTTTTGATAAGCTCCAGATCGTATCCGGTCATCGTTCCGTCCCGTTCGATCGAGGTCAGGAGGATTTCCCCCGCACCCTGCTCTTGCATCTGTGCAGCAAGCGAAACGGGACCGATTCCCGCCGGCCGGGTTCCGGCATGGGTGAAGACCTCATGTGCACCGTCGGGTTTGCGCCGGGCGTCGATGGAAACGACCACGCATTGCGATCCGAAACGGTTGGCAATCTCGCGCACCAGGTCGGGGTTTTCGACCGCCGCCGAATTGAGCACAATCCGGTCCGCCCCCACCCGGAGCAACTTTGCCACGTCTTCCGCCGAACGGATGCCGCCGCCGACGGTAAAGGGCATGAAACAATCGTCAGCCAAATGGTCGATTAGTTCAAAATCGATCGGTTGATTGTTGTTGGTCGCGGTGATGTCAAGAAATACCAGTTCGTCCACCTGGCGCATGTTGTAGACCTTGACCGCCTGCATCGGGGTCCCGATGCACCGCCATGAATTGAACCCCTCGCCTTTCACAAGCCCTTGATCCCGGTAGAGCAAGGTCGGCATAACGCGGACTTTGAGCATCGCTTTAAATTTTCTCGAGAAAGTTCCGTAGCAGGGTGAAGCCCCATTTCTGGCTCTTTTCCGGATGAAACTGGACACCCAGGACATTGCCCGAACAAACGGCGGAAGCGACTCCCCCGCAATAAGGCGTTTCGGCCAGGACGTTCCCTGGATCGGTGCAATCGAAATGATAACCATGGACGAAATAGAAATCTGCGGCCCCCGGAATCCCCGCGAACAAGGGATGGTCCGTCTGCGGATTCACTTCGTTCCAACCAACATGCGGAATGCGCTCGTCTTTGGATTTAGGTTCCATGCGTTTGACTTGGCCGCCGATGAAACCGAGACCGGTGCAGCCGCCTTCTTCCTCGCCGGATGCCGCCAGCAAATGCATACCAAGACAAATTCCAAGGCAGGGCGTTTCTTTCGCCACGACCTTTTCAGTCAAGATTTCATCGAGGTGCGCCGCTCGGATATTCGCCATCGCCAGGGGATACGCCCCGACGCCGGGCAGGATGACCTTATCGGCGGCCTCGATATCCATCCGTTCGGCGGTCACGCTGGGTACGCCGCCGCATTCCTCGACGGCGCGGGTGATGGAATCCAGGTTGCACAGGCCAAAATCGATGATCGCGACCGAGGTCATGGATTGTCGTCGTTCGCCCGAGAAAGGTTGCCTTTTTCATCTCGGATCAGCTTGCCCTCGTTATCGCGCAGGAACAGGGTATGGTTGGTGAACCGGTCACAGATTTTGATGAATTCCTCGACCGTCACGCCGATGCCGCCAAGGATGTCGGCCAACGAAACGCCTAGATATTCCCAGGGAAATTTCCCGTCGTGCCGCTTAACGGCTTTAATGCCATCGGCCCGCATCATTCGGCCGCGGCGGATATGTAGACATGTGTGATCAGTTGCCCGGCCGAAACCGAATTTTAGGAACTTGAAGTAATCGTGGATGCCGTGCTGGCAGTTATCCAGGTTTTCATATGGGTTGACCGCCCCTTCCACCGGCTTGTGGTAGAATTCGAAACCGTTCTCCTTGGCGAAAAGAGCGTTTTCGTGGCCATCCCAGGGCAGATAATAACCCAGAAACACCCCTGTCACGCCGGCCTGTTCCAATTCCACATCGGCCGGATAGGTGTATTGAATGAGGTCCTTCGCTTCGATTCCGTCCTGGCCCAGGATATCGGACACCCGAAGGCCCAAAAGGCCGCCGAATTCCTCCAGCCAACGCCGGTTGAGAACGTTGTTTTCGGCCGCCGCCGCCGGACCGCCAAATTCATTTTGTGAATTTTCACCCCAAACGATCAAGGGGATGCCCATTTGAACGGCGAGGCGCACGGGACTGGTAAAGATGCCGACATGTTCCGGCCAGGCGATATCGCCGATCTGCCGAAGCCCAATGCGGTTCAGTTTTCTCCGGATGTCGGAATTGGCCCATATCTCGATATAATCGACCCCTTTTTGTTTCAGGTTTTCGATGTTGCGGCGTCCGAGCCCGGTCAAATGGCAGGTACCAAAATTCACGCAAAGGGGATTGAAGCCAAACTCCTTTACCTTTAGGAGCTGATACAGACTGTCCTTTCCGCCGCTCACGGGAATAAGGCAATCGTAATTTGAATTGTCTTTCGATCGATAGGTCTCGAGAATTTCAGTCAATTGCCGCCGCCGCGCGTTCCAATCAACCTTGGGGCGGTTTTCAAAGGACCGGCAGGCGCTGCAAACCCCTTCATCGTCGATGAACAGATCTGGCTTGGTCGAAGGCATGACGCAACGAGTGCAGTACTGGATCATATCGGCATTAGGCTTTCAGTCTCTTTTTCAAGCTTTCGACCACGCGTTCGACATCGTTTTCATCCATGCCAGCCGAAAGCGGTAGGGACAGGCATTTTCGATAAAAGACCTCGCTACCTGGCAAGGCCGCGTCGCCATAACGCGACCGGTAATAAGGCTGGCTGTGAACCGGAATATAATGGACCTGGGAACCGATGCCGTCTTCCTTCAAGGCATCCATGAGATTGGAACGCGAGAGGCCGGCGGCCTCAAAATCGATCAGAACCTGATACAGATGCCAGACCGCGTCGCAGTTTGGAACCCGGCCTGCCGGTCGGACCTTAGGGGCGATAGGGACCAGCAAAGCGTCGTACGTTTCCGCCAGTTTGCGCCGTTTGGCGGCGAACCGGTCCAGCTTTCCCAATTGGCTGAGGCCGAGGGCGGCGTTGATGTCGCTGAGCCGATAATTGAAGCCGATCTCCGCCATTTCACAATACCAGGGATTGGGTGAACCGCCGGCGTCGAAGGCCAGTTCGGCGTTGGCGAAGGCCTCCGGCTCGCGGATCATGCCGTGGTTGCGCAGCAGGGCCAAACGTTCACGTAGCGCCGGATCATTGGTGGTCACCGCGCCGCCTTCGCCCATGGCGATGGTCTTGACCGGATGGAAGGAAAAAACCGCCATGGTGCTGTCGCGGCAATTTCCCACCAAAGTGTCATCGTAACGGCTGCCGATGGCGTGACAGGCGTCTTCGACCACGTGGATGCCGCGCGCTTCCGCCAACTTGGCGATTTCCGCAAGGTCAGCGCACTGGCCGGCAAGGTGAACCGGGATGACGGCTTTGACCGGCGCGGCACCGGCCCGTTCCAAGGCCTCGGCGAACTGGGCAGCCCCCATCAGGCCGGTGTCGGGGTCGACGTCGGCAAAAACTACCTCGGCGCCGACCTGGCTGACCATTGTCGCCGTGGAGACGAAAGTCATTGTCGGGACGATTACCGAATCGCCAGGTCCAAGACCCATGGCCATCATTGCCAGATGAAGCCCAGCGGTGCCACTGGAGCAACTCACCGCATGGGCGGCGCCGAGCTTTGCCGCCAGCGCCTTCTCGAAGGCCTCTACCTTGGGGCCGGTGGTCAGCCAGTCGCCACGTAGAACCTCGGCAACGGCCTCGATGTCGTCCTCATCGACAAGCTGCCTGCCGTAAGGCAGGAAGCGCTGCCCGGCTCGTGATTCGAGGCGGGAAACTGATTTTTTTCCATTCAAGGGAAATTCTCTGGAAAGTTGTCTCTAGCACGGTCCATTCCGCGCATGCTACCGCACTTCGGGTGAGTTGGAGACATCAACCCACACGACATCCAAAGTTTAACCGGAGGCTAGTGTTCATAATCTGAACACAAAAGTCAACCTGCCCGTCAGGGCATGTCAGTAACACATGAAATGTCCGCCGTAAGGCGCATGCCTTCCCGGCACTGCTCCTCAAGATCCCGCAGGTTCCGGAGGCGGGCGTGTGCCTGCATCCCGCAGCCGGTAATGGAATTCATCCAGACCATCAAATCCGATTCCCGGGGTATAGGTGTAGTTCCCTCCTGCGTCGGGCAAGATCCGACCGTTACGGGGGCTGCGTATGAGTTTCACGTCCTTAAGGCCATCGGCGATAATGGTCATTGACAAGAACGTTGCCACTGACGAGCTTATACTTTTTTGTCAGCCCACGGTCGCCGCAAACTACCAGTTCGAGGCGCGGCAGTTCATCGTCCCACTCCACTCAATTAGCAGAGCGGTTCGCCAACAGATAGAACCCTCTGATCCGCGCTTCCGAGGAGCCGCTGGCAAGAACAGGCTATTGCGCACCCAGGCTGGTGGCTCCATCATGGGCATAAAACACGGCAACCGAAGCGCCTGAAAGCATGACCGGCAAAAGAACCCCACTGAAATACGTGAAGTTCTCCCTCTACGCAGTCGCTGCAACCTGCGTCATGGTGGGGTCGGTCTATCTACTCCGTCAATGGGACCCAACTTACCTGATCTGGAAGCGCTGGAAGGAATTCGACAAATACCGATACGAGGAGATCCATCCGCGATTTCTGGAGACAAAACCTATCGATCTGATCCGTATAAAGACAGCCAAGGACGCAACCCGGATCCGCCATGATCTAATTTTTTCCATTTGGGAACGGGAGGGCGCGCCAATCTCCAAGCAGCCATCCTCCGTTGACAAAAATTTTCCCCTCGCCGCTTCTGGCCCGAACTCGGCGGAATGGAAATTTTACACCGGAATCGACAATTTGGCCTCTGTCGATGTTATTCATATTCCCGTCGGAAAGAAGGAGTTCGGATACGTCTCGAGAGCTTTCCATTTCCATCCCAAAAAGGGCGACAACCGCTTGCTCATTTATCACAATGGTCATGGAGGAACAGGGACTTTCCACGACAAAAAAGAACGGATCGCCGAGCTTATCGAGGCGGGATATGCCGTCATTGCCCTCAACCTCCCTGCTTATGGGAGGAACCGTATCGGTGAGTGGCGCCTTAAAAGATTCGGTCGCTATCTATTGGGTGCCTGGAGGCTACTGGATCTTGTCGAAAGGCCCATGAGGTTCTGGATAGAACCGGTCTTTGTAACCGTGAATTACGCTCACCGGGCATATGCCTATGCAAGCATAGACATGATCGGATTTTCGGCGGGAGGGTGGCTCACCACGGTTGCGGCGGCCGTCGACCCACGCATCCGGAGAAGCTATCCCATCGCAGGCGGTTATCCCCTTTATCTGCGTTCGGGAGAAGAGCACAAACAGTCCCCGCGACCCCAATATCATGCCCCATTGATCCGGGCGGCAAATTATCTGGAGATGTACGTCTTGGCGGCTTTCGAAGGAAACCGAAGACAATTGCAGATTTTCAACCGCTTCGATCGCTGCTGCTACGCCAACACTAAGGGCAAACTCTACGAGGCAGCTATTAAGACCGTGCTCGCCGACATTAAAGGGGGGAATTTCAATGTCCTCCTGGACGAAACCCATCCCCGCCATACGATTTCCAAATTTGCAATGAAAGCCTTACTCAGGGATTTGGCAAAACCTTGAGGGGAAGACGTGGCCGATCTTGCCGCCACCGTCCCGCCGGGAACATCGCTTCTGTTTTTACGGAATTCTTGTAAGCTGAGTTTGCCTGCCCCCATTAAGTGGTCCACCGCTTAATGGGGACAGGCCAAGAGGTCGTGAGTTCGAATCTCACCGGGTGCGCCAATCTTTTACCACCGTAAACTTTTTCCGTCACGTGTGCCAGCCGCGGGCCCGCTGGAACAGGTCGGTGATCCAGTAGGCTTGGGCGCCGATCGCGCCCAACGGCAACAGCACCCAGGTGACGTCGAGCAGCGCCAGCACGAAGACAATGACGCAGAAGTCGGCGCGACTCAGTTTATGGAAAATATAGACCAGCCAGTCGATGACGTCCTCGGGGCGACGCTCGCCCTTCGCCATCCGCTCACGGGTTGCCACCACCGGGTCCCGTTTTGCCTTGGCGTGGAAAATCAGGTCGATAACGTAGTCGATGGTCGCCCCGGCCGCCGCCGCCAGCCCAAACCACAGCCAGATCGCCTCGCCGGTGGCCGCTGACACGCCGTACCCGAGGCCGGCAAAAAATGCTCCGTCAACCAGCCAGTCGGCAATATCGTCGAACTGTGCTCCCCATTCCGAAGATAGGTTCTTGAGCCGAGCGATCTCGCCGTCGCAATTATCCAAGGTGTAACAGGCGATCAGCAAAAGCCCGCCGATAACGCCAGCCTCCCTCGTGCCCAGGCTGAAGCACCAGGCCCCGGCCAGACCGGCGGCCAAAGAGAGGGCGGTCACCTGGTTCGGCGAGACCGGCAGCTTCAGCAAAAACAGCGTCAGCGGATAGGATAGATGCCGGGTCAGCGGCAGCAATTGCGCCGGCCGGGTCAGCTTATAGGCGTCTTCGGTCGTCAAATTTTCGGCCATAGGCCCGCCGCCCCCCACCATTCGGATGAAAAGCCAAACTTCCCGCGCCCTATCTAATCGGCTGTTCCCGGTGTTGCAAGCGCCAGGGATCACCGAAAGGTTGGCATTTGCCGACGCGGATCCGTAAAAGAAGTGCTGGTGGCACGCGACGCGGCAATCGGCGGCGTAAGGTTGTTCGTTCGGTTTTGTGAAAAGCCGCTTTTTCACGGGACGTTATATGAAGATTGCCTCTTATATTGGACTGGTGGTTGGCCTCGCGGTAATGACCGGCCTGCTCGCCTGGCAGGGCATTATGGAGATCGCCAACCTTCTGATCTCCTCGGGCTGGGCGTTGCTGTGGGTGCCGATGGTTTGGATTCCCTCCGTTCTGATGAATGCCCGTTGCTGGCAACTTCTCTTCGCGCCCGGATTTGGGCCGACCTTCCGGCAGGCATTTTACGCGCAGTGGATGGGCCGAGCCGTCAACACGCTACTGCCGGTCGCCTCCATCGGCGGCGAAGTGGTCAAGGCGAGGACACTAATTCTCTGGGGGATTGACACCGCCCACGCCAGCGCCTCGGCGGTCGTCGACAAGACCATTCAGGCGCTGACCATCATTCTCTGGGGAACCGCCGGAACAATTCTTCTGACTTACTTGGCGCTTGACGATGAATTGGCGATGTCGATTCTTGTCGGTGGTATCGTCATTGGTGCGGGGATCGCCGGATTCATCATCGTCCAGCGGGCGGGCATGTTCGGATTCATAGCAAAGTCGGCGCAAAAGATCACCAAGTCGGACTTCTTCGAAAACCTGACCGAAACCGCCGACGCCGTCGATCGGACAGTCAACAATCTCTACCGACTGCGGAGCCGGATCACGGTGGCGACGCTTTGGCGATTGGTTGCACTGGTCTCCCAGACCGGTGAAGTCTGGCTCGCAGCCTACCTGCTCGGATATCCGATCGGCATCGTCGAGGCACTGCTGCTCAAGAGCTTAAGCAGCACCCTCTGTGATTTCGCTTTTGTCGTGCCCAACAGCTATGGAGTCCAGGAGGGTGCTTTCGTCATTCTCGGCGGGTTGATCGGCCTGCCACCCGAGGTATCCCTGGCGATTTCGCTGGCAATTCGCATTCGGGAGGTGTTAATCGACGTGCCTGGCCTGGTGTTATGGCAGCATCATGAAGGCCGCACTTTTTTCCGGCGCCGCCGATCAGCGGCCCGGCAAGATGTTGGAAATTAATGATATCTTCACGGATTTGTATGAAAACAACGGCTAAAATTATTTGTAAATTTGGTGTTTAAGCGTTAGCTAGCACTATCCTGAACGCATTTCCGTTCAATTGCCGGTTAGTTTTTGGATTTTGAATGTTGACCGCTATATCAATCGCGATGGCCGGAATTCTCGGGCTGTCTTTTCTTTACCTGCTCTCGGCCATCGCCGGGGTGCTCTGGTTCGCGCGCAAAATGCGCCGCGCCACGGTGTCGCTCCATTGGGCGCCGGTGACGGTGCTGAAGCCGGTTTGCGGTCTTGAACCGGGACTGATAAAGAACCTCCGGTCTTTCTGCGACCAGAACTTCACCACCTATCAAGTGATTTTCGCGGTCCGCGACCCCAAAGACCCGGCAATCCCAATTATAAAAAAAATCATTGCCGAGTTTCCCGACAAGGATCTGTCACTCGTCATCAACAAACGGGTCATCGGCGGCAATTTGAAAGTCAGTAACCTGGTCAACATGTTCGAGACGGCCCGCCACGATATCATCGTCATCGCCGACAGCGATGTGCGCGTCCGGCGCGATTACCTCCGCGCCATCGCTACCCCGTTTCTGAAAAGTGAGGTTGGTGCCGCGACCTGCCTCTACTCGGGCACCGGCAATAAGAACCTGGCCTCGCGCATGGGTGCCCTTTTCATCAACGACTGGTTCCTGCCGTCAGTTTTGATTTCAAGCCTGTTCGCCGATTTAAAATTCTGCCTGGGCGCGACCATGGCCATCCGCCGCGAAGCCCTGATGGCGATCGGCGGTTTTGAAGCCCTGGCAAATTACCTTGCCGACGACTACATGCTGGGTAACGTGACCGCCGAGCAGGGCTACAAGGTGGCTTTAGTTCCTTACGTGGTCGAAAACAGGGTTTTCGAGAGCAACTTGAGATCACTGTTCCACCATGAGACCCGCTGGGCGCGGACGATCCGCTCGGTTCAGCCGGGCGGCTACGCAATGTCGTTCATAACCGAGGGTTTCCCCCTCTCACTGCTGACGGCTATCACGATTTATGCACAGACGTCATCTCTGCCATGGGCGGCATTGCCGGTCATCTGTGCCCTGTCTTTGCGCACGACCCTTCATTATGTTGTTCAAAACAAGCTCGCCGGCGGCGCGGCGCTTTCGCCCTGGCTGATTCCGGCTCGCGATCTATTTTCACTGGCGGTGCGGATCGGCAGCTTCTTCGGACAAGAGGTCCGCTGGCGTGATCAGGTGATGAGCGTGCACACGAATAGTTGTCTTGACCCCTCACTTGAATTATCCACCGCGCGGATGAAAGAATTCGGTGCCCTCATTGAAAAGGTCTCTGTTTCTCAGCCCACCAACGTTTGACGGCTACGACGGCGCCGCCGGTTCGCGCTACCAATGCAAGCGCGAGGTCAAGTCCTTCTGGTACCCAACCTGGTTGGCGCAGCTAGCCGCCCTGGTGCCCGGCAGCAAGCTAATCGACGCGCCAGCGCGTGGGCTCCCCCTGGATGACCTGCTGCGGACGGCGGGTGATTATGAGTTTCTCGTCATCTATACCAGCACACCATCATTCATCAACGACACCAAAGTGGCGGAAGCCTATAAGGCGGCAAATCCGGAACTGTTGATCGGGTTCTGCGGCGCCCATGTGGCGGTCAATAACGAGGCGTCGATCTTGGCGTCTCCGGCGATTGATTTTGTCTGCGACAACGAATTCGACTTCACCATCCAGGAAATCGCCCAAGGCGCGCCGCTGGAAAGCGTCGCCGGCATCACCATCCGCAAGGACGGCAAACCGCATTTCACCGGAAAGCGGCCGCGGATTGAGGATATGGACAGCCTGCCCTGGGTCACCGAGGTCTATAAGCGCGACCTAGTCATCGCCGATTATTACAACGGCTATATGCTGCACCCCTATATGTCCCTGTACACGGGCCGGGGTTGCAAATCGCGGTGCACGTTCTGTCTCTGGCCGCAAACTATCGCCGGCCACAACTACCGAACCCGTTCCGTGGAAAACATCGTCGCCGAAATCAAATGGGCGCACGATAGTTTCCCGGAGGTCAAGGAGTTCTTCTTTGACGATGACACGCTCACCGACAACCGTGAACACGTCGAGGCACTGGCCGTCGAATTGGGAAAGCTGGGCGTTACCTGGTCATGCAACGCCAAGGCCAACGTTCCCTACGAGACACTCAAGGTCATGAGGGAGAACGGCTTGCGCCTGCTTCTCGTCGGTTTTGAATCGGGCAACCAGAAAATCCTTCACAATATTAAAAAGGGGCTCCTGGTCGAGCGCGCCAAACAGTTCACCCGTGACTGCCATGAACTCGGCATTCCCATTCATGGTACATTCATCATGGGCCTGCCCGGCGAAACCCGCGAGACCATCGAGGAGACCATCCGCTACGCCCAGGAGCTCGACCCAAAAACCATTCAGGTCTCTCTTCCCGCCGCCTATCCCGGCACCTTCCTCTATAACCAAGCCAAGGAAAACGGCTGGCTGATCGGTGAAAAGGGCGACAAGCTGGTCTCCAGCGATGGCATACAGAACAGCATCCTCGATTACCCGCACTTGTCGCGGGAGGAGATATTCGAAGCGGTGGACATATTTTACAAACGCTTCTATTTCCGTCCCGCTAAAATGGCCTCACTGTTCCTCGATATGTGCCGGGATTGGCAGGTGATGAAACGACAGCTGCGCGAGGGCGTCGAGTTCTTCCGCTTCCTGTGGGGCCGGGAGAATACGGTCTGAAACGCCTGATCGTCACGGCCGACGACTACGGCGCGGCGCTGCCCGTAAACGAAGCGATCGAAATAGCACATCGGGACGGCATTCTCACCGCCGCCTCTCTGATGGTCGGCGCGCCGATGGCGAAAGATGCGGTCGAGCGAGCCAGGAGGCTGCCAAGCTTAAGGGCCGGACTGCACCTCGTCGTCGTCCGGGGCAGGCCGGTGCTGGCGCCGGAGCGCATCCCCGATCTCGTCGATGGGAACGGCCGGTTCGATAGCAATCTCGTACGTGCCGGCTTTCGATATTTTTTTCTGCCTCGCGTCCGGCGGCAACTGGCGGCGGAAATTCGCGCCCAGTTCATGGCCTTTCAGGCCACCGGCCTGACCCTTGATTACGCCAACGCCCACAACCACATGCACCTGCATCCGACGGTGCTCCGATTGATCATCAACATCGGCCGGGAGTTCGGCCTTGCCGCTGTCAGGCTACCGCATGAACCGGGCAGTGGGATTTTTCTGGCGCCGTGGATAGCATTGATGAAACGCCGCCTTCGCCGGACCGGGATGCGCTCTAACGATTTTATTTTTGGCATCTGCGACACCGGCCAGATGGATGGCGATGCGCTCCGCCGAACCATCGCCGCGCTGCCGGACGGGGTTTCCGAAATCTTCCTCCATCCAGCAACCGGGTGCTGGGCGGAGATGGAACCAGAGGCCACCGGCTTCCGTTTCGAGGATGAATTCAAGGCTCTCATCAACCCGACCGTTCGCGCCGCCGTCACCAAGGCCGGAGCCAAGCTCATTGCGTTCGGCGATCTCGTCAACCAGCCATAAGGGAGCGGTAAAGGTGGTAGGCGATTCCTGGGCCCACAAAGTCGCGCGCCTCTGCATACTACCCCTGGCCGACACTCGGGTAACGCCCAACCACCTGACCGCGTTGCGGCTGGTAACGGGGATGTCCGCCTGCGCCGCCTTTGCCGTAGGCACCCGGCAATGGGATATCTGGGGAGGCTGGATTTGGCTTTTTTCCACCTTTCTCGACAGGGCCGACGGCGAACTGGCCCGCCTAAGTGGCAAGATCACGGCTAACGGTCATAAGTTCGACATGATTGCCGACACCACCATTACTTCGCTGTTTTTTCTCGGCGCCGGCATTGGCCTGCGCCACACGGAACTGGGCGGCATGGCGGTCATCGCCGGAATGATGGGATCGTTTGGCGTATTTGCAGCCGAGTATTTCGCCGAGATTATCGACCAGATGGGCAAGGACACGGGAGACAAGACTTTTGCCAGCCTCTGGGGTTTTGACTTTGACGATGTTCTCTTTCTTTTTGCGCCGGTGGTCTGGATCGGCTGGCAGATGCCGTTCGTGCTGGGCGCTTCCGTGGGCGCGCCTATATTTGCGCTTTATACCTGGTATCGGCTTCATCGCCTACGGCGGGGCGGGACTGACCCGAGCCGTTGACGCGATCCGTTCTCATGCGACTCCGCCGGCAGGCGGCATTGTTGATATTCACGGCCATGTCGATTTCCTAACTTGAGGCCAGAGATCTGAACAGCCCCGCTAAAACAAAAAAACCACCGAATAGTAACTTGGAATTATTCCCCAGCACCGAAGCAATCAATTAGCTAATTGTAAAGAAATAAGGGAAATAACGGCTCTTGGATGTTGAGGGCTGTTCAAAGGTATTGGAGCGTGGTATTTTAATAGACGCACCAAAACAGAGGTCGCAACTTTGAATCCTGCCGGGTGCGCCAATTTTTTCCATAAGTTAGATTTTTACGGAGCAGCTACCGTCTGTTCGTATGAGCACGCGGACGCTCCTTCCCTAGGAATTTGGCAAGGAATCCGGAACAATCGCCCCGCCGGCTTTCCTCCAAAAATGTAGCTCGTTCGATGCGTAAAAAATCAATGAACATTCTGGCCCTTCAGTTCGTCATCCTGTTGGTGCTCGCCAAGCCGGCCTTGGCGGATGCCCTCGACGACGTCCAAGCCGGACTGGAGGCGCAAACCTTGAAAAAACTTGAATTGGCTATCACTCACTACACCAAGGCCATTCACTCCGGGGGATTATCGAGAGGGACCCTGGCGATCGTTTTCGCCAGCCGCGCCAACGCCTATTCCAGGAAAAGCCGGCACAAACTTGCGATAAAAGATTTCAACGAAGTGATCCGCCTTACTCCGGGAGACCCCCAGGCTTATTTCAGCCGGGGGCTCGTTTATTCCAGTTCAGGTCAACACGACCAGGCGATGGAAGATTTCGGCGAGGTGATCCGTCTCCGGCCCGCCTCGGCCAGAGCCTTCGGCAATCGCGGCGTAGCTTATTACAAAAAAGGCCTGCATGACTTGGCGATCAAAGACTTCGACCAAGCGATCCGGCTCAACCCGAATGAAGCCAAGGCCTTCAATAACCGCGGAAATGCCTATAGCGAAAAAAGCCAATACGATCAGGCGATCGATGACTATAACCGCGCGATCAACCTCAAACCGGATTATGCGCAAGCCTTTTTCAACCGCGGCATCGCCTACCACAAGAAAGGCCAGTACAAAATGGCGGCTAAGGATTTCAAGAAGGCGATCCGGATGAAACCCGTTTTCGCCACCACCTTCCTCTTTTGGAGCTCACTCATCTCCGATTAGAGCGCTCCCCTCGCCACAGCGCCCGTTGTTCAGTTTATAAACGCTAGGCGTCCGCCTTGGCCTGCTTATCTTTGACGACCCAAGTGTGGCCACGCCGCAAAAGACTGTTGAGATCGCCGTTAGTGGAATGCGACTTGGCTTCCTCGACTTGCGCCATGATACGCGATTCATAACTAGGCGCGGGATCGCAATAAAGCACGCCCAGAGCGATCGGCATCATTTTCCTATGCATGGAGGCCAGCATCATCGCCAGGCCCGGGTTGGTCTCGTCATGGACCAGCAGGTCGGCTTCATCGACCCCATCCTTGCCGATCACCACCGCCTCGATATCGAGCGTACCGGGCTTCAATCGCAAACCCCGCTCTCTGTCCCTGCCGAAGACGAGCGGCTTGCCGTGCTCGACAAGAAGCTGTTTGTCGGCGGCGACATCCTTGGCGGTAAAGTTGGAGAAAACGCCGTCGCTATAGACGAGACAGTTTTGATAGATCTCCAGAAAAGAGGCACCGTTATGCCGATGCGCCCGCCGCAACATGTCGAGGAGATGAGTTTGCTGGGTCTCGACCGTGCGAGCGACGAAACGGGCACCGGAACCGAGAGCAAATTTGGCGGCGGCAAGAGGTGTTTCCAGCGATCCCATCGGTGTCGAAGGGGTGCGCGTGGAGGTCCGCGAGGTCGGTGAATACTGGCCCTTGGTCAGCGCGTAGATCTCGTTGTTCAACAACAAAATTTGTATGTTGATGTTGCGCCTGAGCGTGTGCAAGAGATGATTGCCGCCGATCGAAAGGGCATCGCCGTCACCGCTGACCACCCACACATCGAGATCGGGATTGGCGAGCTTGACGCCGGTGGCGATTGCCGGGGCACGGCCATGAATGGTATGGAAACCGTATGTATCCACGTAATAGGGAAAACGCGACGCACAACCAATCCCGGAGATGAATACCGTGTTCTCCTTGCTGGCGCCGATTTCAGCCAATATCTTCTGCACCGCCTTGAGAATCGCGTAATCACCGCAACCCGGGCACCAGCGCACTTCCTGATCCGAGGCGAAGTCCTTCGGAGACAGCTTTTCGACCGGTTTTGGAGAACTCATCATTGAACCTCCAATTGTTCACGGACCGCTGCTTCGATTTCGGAGATCTTGAAAGGTTGGCCGGAGACTTTGTTGAGACCCTCGGCGGCAACCAGATATTGGCTACGCAAGAGTGTCAGCAACTGACCATTATTCATTTCCGGCACCAGCACCTGTGAAAACCCGGCCAGCAAATCGCCCAGGTTGCGGGGCAGCGGCCAAATATATCGCAAGTGAATATGGGATACGTACAGCCCGTCAGCCCGCAGGCGACTGACGGCACGGTTGATCGGGCCGTAAGTGGAGCCCCAGCCAACCACGGCCAAACGGCCGGTCTCCTCTCCAACCACCACCGTTTGCAGTGGGATATGGTTGGCGATGCCGGCGATCTTGGCGGCGCGAATTTCGGTCATGCGCTGGTGATTGGCCGGATTGTAAGAGATGTTGCCTGTATCGTCTTTTTCGAGACCGCCAATCCGGTGCTCAAGCCCTGGCGTTCCCGGCTTCACCCAGGGCCGGGCCAATGTTGCCTCGTCGTGCATGAATGGGGCGAAATTCTTGGCATCGGTGTGAAATTTGACGGGGAAACGGGGCATTTTGTTGATGTCTGGAATCTGCCAAGGCTCGGCGGCGTTGGCGGTGTAACCATCGGTGAGCAAGATCACCGGCGTCATAAAGCGGGTGGCGATACGGATGGCCTCGATTGCAGCGTCAAAGCAATCGGACGCCGAGTGGGCCGAAATCACCGCCAATGGACTGTCGGCGTTACGGCCGAAAACTGCCTGATAGAGGTCTGATTGTTCGGTCTTGGTAGGCATGCCCGTGGACGGTCCGGCACGCTGGACATTGACAATCACCAATGGCAGCTCGGTGCTGATGGCCAGGCCAATGGCTTCGCTTTTGAGCGCCAGGCCCGGCCCGGAACTGACCGTCACCCCTATCGAGCCGGCGTAAGACGCACCAATGGCGAAACAGACGGCGGCGATTTCGTCTTCCGCCTGATAAGTGACGATGTCGTATTCCTTGAGATTGGCGAGGATGTGCAAAATCGTCGAGGCGGGGGTGATCGGATAAGAGCCGAGTTCAAACGAAAGCCCCGCCAGCTCGGCGCCAGCCACCAGTCCCCAGGCCAGCGCCTCGCTGCCGGTCACCGTCCGGTAAAGGCCGCTCTGAATGTCCGCCGGCTGCACCGTATAGGCGGTGGAATCGTCGGGCATTTCAGCGGTTTCGCCCATGGCATGGCCGGCGTTCAGGGCAGCGATATTGGCTTCCGCCAGTTGCGGCAGCTTAGAAAACTTATTCTTCAGCCAATCGATAGTCGGTTGCCGGTCCCGACCGAACATCCAGTAGACCAGCCCCAGCGTCCACATATTTTTGCAACGCACCGCATCCTTCTTGGAAAGGCCGAATTCCTTGACCGCTTGCAGCGTCAATTTCGAGATATCGTGCTGGATGACGTGGTATTGATCCAGGGTATCGTCGGTCAACGGGTTCCTCTCGTAGCCGGCCTTTTGAAGGAGCCGAGCGCTGAAGCAACCGACATCCACGATGATGGCACCGCCGGGTATCAAATTCTTCAACTCGACTTTCAGCGCCGCCGGGTTCATGGCAATGAGCACATCGACCTCATCGCCCGAAGTGCTGGCGACATGGAAACCGAAATTGATTTGAAAGGCGGAGACACCGAAAGTGGTCCCCATGGGAGCACGGATTTCCGCCGGAAAATCCGCGAAAGTGGCAAGATCATGGCCGGCCAACGCCGTCGCCAGCGTGAACTGGCCACCGGTCAGTTGCATTCCATCGCCGGAATCGCCGGCGAAGCGAACAACGACGGATTCCAGTTCCCGGTGGGCATTTTTCCCGTCTGCAAGCTTGACAGCGGTGCTCGATGACATGAAGGTTCTGCCAGATTCGTAGTGGGGTCAATTCCCACCAGAAAGAGAATACAAAACCACTCTATCAGGTAGGTGGTATACGACGGATATCATAGCAACCAATTTTTTTTAGGAAACTAAAGTTTTTGCGGTTACTAAAAAAATTTTCTTTAACTGCGCAATAACTTCCGATGGCCGTCGCCCGGGCTTTACGGCGCACCGCTTTTGCCGAGGCCCAATCCGGTAAAAACACGAAGAAGGTGGCGCCAATTCGCCGCTTGGCCTAAAACGTTCTTGTGACGGAATATGACCGCCCATGACTATTGAAAGCAATAACCTCGATCTCCTTGTCAATCTCATCAGCAAGGCCGGGAAAGCTGGCGCCGATGGCGCCGACGCGGTTTTCGTGGAAAGTGAATCGCTGGCTTTTTCCCAGCGCCTGGGCGAACGCGAACGTTTGGAGCGAGCCGAACATACAGATTTGGGTTTACGGGTCTTTATCGGACGCCGCCAAGCGATCGTCTCTTCCTCCGACTTATCTCCAGGAACACTGCAAGAGCTCGTGGAGCAAGCCGTCACTATGGCCCGTTCAACCCCAGAGGACCCTTATTGTGGTCTCGCCCCACCGGAACTCTTGGCCACCGCCATCACCGACCTGGACATTTGCGACGAAAGCGAGCCGACGGTAGAGATTCTTGCCGAACGGGCGGGCCGCGCCGAGGACGCCGCCCGCGCCGTTGCCGGCGTATCCAACTCAGAAGGCGCCGAGGCGAGTTGGGGCCGAGGCACCTTCGCCGTCGCCGCTAGCAACGGCTTCGCACAAACTTTTTCGAGTTCACGCCACAGCATCAGCGTTGCCGTTCTGGCCGGAGAAGGCACGGCCATGGAACGCGACTTCGATTTTGCCAGCGCCGTTTACGCCGAGGACATGTCCCCACCGGAGGAGATCGGTCTCAACGCCGGTAAAAAGGCCGTCGCCAGGCTGAACCCGCGTAAAGCGAATTCTTCCAAGGTGTCGGTGGTCTACGATTGGCGGGTTTCGAGCGGAATTATTAGCCACCTTGCGAGCGCCATCAACGGTTCATCGATCGCCCGCGGCACCACCTTTCTCAAGGACCAACTGGAGAAACGGATATTTCCCGATTCCGTCACCATCGTCGACGACCCCCTGCGCCGCCGGGGCCTGAAGTCAAAACCCTTTGACGGCGAAGGCGTAGCCACGACACGGCGCAACATTATCGATTCCGGCCGCCTGACAACCTGGGTTTTGGACCTGCGCTCGGCCAGGCAGTTAAAGATGACGACGACGGGTCATGCCTCGCGTGGGACCTCGTCGCCACCCTCGCCGTCTCCCACCAATCTTTATTTGCAAGCCGGCGCGGTTAGCCCAAAGGAGCTGATGAGCGACATTAAAAACGGTTTCTATATCACCGAACTGATCGGCTTCGGCATCAGCGTCGTCACCGGCGACTACAGCCGCGGCGCCTATGGGTTCTGGATAGAGAACGGCGAGTTAACCTATCCGGTAAGCGAAGTGACGGTCGCCGGCAACCTCAAAGACATGTTCGCCAATCTCACCGCCGCCGATGATCTGCAGTTTCGTTTCGGCACCAACGCCCCGACCATGCGTGTCGACGGCATGACGGTGGCGGGGAAATAGGCGCGGCGCCATGTTCAGGCCCGGACCGCCGGCTATCAGCAGCCGCAGGGCAAAGCAATCCCGCATGCCATGGTCCGCGACACCGATAAGGCTCCTCAGATTTTGACTTCTGTTTCTGAACGTAAACCGCTGATTGACACCTCGACCCGCGCCCTCATGGGCCGACTGTGGCGCGAGAGCGTCAACCGGTACTGGCGATGGCTGGCCATGGCCGTGTGCTTCATGGCCATCATGGCTATTTCGACGGCATTCAGCGCCTGGTTGATGAAGCCGGTGATCAACCACGTCATTATTGCCAGAAACAAAGACTTTCTCTGGCTCATCAGCGGCGCCATCCTGGCGACGTTCGCCATCAAGGGCCTGGCCGGCTATGCCCAGTCATCCTTGATGGCCAAGGTTGGACTGAAAGTCATCGCCGACAATCAGAACCGCCTGTTCGCCCACCTCGCCCGCATGGACCTAGCGTTCTTCCACGAATACGCCTCAGGCAAGCTGATTTCCCGTTTCACGATCGACATCAACAACATGCGGGTCGCGGTTTCCAATGCCATCACTGGATTTGGAAAAGACTTTCTGACATTGCTGTTTCTGATCATAACGATGTTCATGATGAACTTCGAACTGGCGGTTATTTCATTTTTTATCTTTCCAATCGCCGTCTTCCCAATCATCCGTTTAGGCAAGCGGATGCGTAGAGTCACCGCCAACACCCAAGAGGAGATGGGACTACTCACCGCCCTTCTGAACCAGACCTTTCAAGGCATCCGCGTGGTCAAGTCATACCACATGGAGGAGCACGAAAAAGGGCGCATCGCCGAAATTGTCGAACGTATCTTCCAGTTGACCTTCAAAGCGGCGCGCACACGGGCTTTGTCGAGCCCGATCATGGAAACCTTGGGCGGGTTGGCAATCGCCGTCGTCATCGTTTTCGGTGGCCATCAGATCATTGCCAGGGAAAGCGATCCGGGATCGCTTATCGCCTTCATTACCGCCTTCTTGCTCGCCTACGAGCCCATGAAACGGCTGGCCAATCTTAACGCCAGCCTTCAGGAAGGCCTGGCCGGCGCGCAAAGGCTGTTTGAAATGCTGGACAGGCAACCGGACATCCATGAGAAGCCGGCGGCGATCGACCTGATCGTCAAGGGCGGCGGCATCCGCTTGGAAGATGTTCATTTCGCCTATGTGCCGGGAACGCCGGCCCTGGACGGCGTCAGCTTGGAGGTCCCCACCAACAAAAGAGTTGCCTTAGTGGGACCTTCGGGCGCCGGCAAGTCAACCATCTTCAATCTGATCCCCCGTTTCTACGACGCCGATTCTGGCCGCGTCCTGATCGACGGCGCCGACGTCTCGACAACCACTTTCGCCTCGTTGTATTCCAACATCGCCCTGGTCAGCCAAGAGATTATCCTCTTCGACGACACGGTCAGGGCCAACATCGCCTATGGCCGCGCCGGCGCCAGCGAGGAGGAGATCGTCGATGCCGCCCGCCACGCCGCCGCCCATCCCTTCATCACCGATCTCCCGCAAGGCTATGACACCATGGTCGGCGAGCAAGGCGTTAAGCTGTCGGGCGGCCAGCGCCAGCGCCTCGCCATCGCCAGGGCCATGCTCAAGGATGCGCCGATCCTGCTCCTCGACGAAGCAACGTCGTCGCTCGATACGGAATCCGAGCGGCAAGTCCAAGTCGCCCTTGGCAAACTGATGAGCGGACGCACGACACTGGTCATCGCCCACCGTTTGTCGACGGTTGTCGATGCCGATCTGATCTATATGATTGATCAGGGCAAGGTTGTCGAGATGGGCAGCCACACCGAACTTATCGCCCGTGGCGGAGCATACGCGCGCCTCTATGCCCTTCAGTTCGCCGAGGAAACCTCACCCCCGGAAACGTCACAAGCCACCGCCCAGGCATAGCCGGCGGATTGCAAACTCGAGGGCCGGAATCGTGAGGCCAATCAAGAGAGCCTTAAAATCCGAATCGGTACGCCTGATTCTTAGCTGGCTGGGCGCATTTTATATCCGCCTGGTATATCTCACCAGCCGGTGGACGGTGGTGGGCGGTGAAACGCCGCGGCAGTTTTGGGATCAAGGCCAGCCGTTCATCCTTGCCTTTTGGCATGGCCGGATAATGATGTTGCCTTTTTGCTGGAATCATGGGACGGCCATGCACTTACTCATTTCGCGGCACCGAGATGGTCGGTTCATCGCCCGTATCGTCGGTACTTTCGGCGTCGGGACAGTGGCGGGTTCGACAACCCATGGCGGCGGCGCGGCCTTGCGCGCCTTGGTCAAGGCTTTGAAGGCCGGAGACTGCGTCGGCATCACCCCGGACGGCCCACGTGGGCCGCGAATGCGGGCCGGCGGCGGAATCGCAAACATCGCCCGCCTGTCCGGCGCGCCAATCATTCCCGTCACCTACAGTACAAGCCGAAAGCGAATTCTTTCCACCTGGGATCGCTTCTTGGTGGCTTTGCCTTTCGCTAGAGGGGTAATGATCTGGGGCGATCCGATCCACGTCCCGCGCGATGCCGACAGAACGGCCCTGGAGTCGGCCCGTCAACTAGTGGAAGACAGCCTCAATGCCATTACCGAGGATGCCGAAAGACTCTGTGGCGGCGAAACCGTCGAACCGGCGCCAATCGCCGGAGACCAGCAGCCATGACGCTTCACCTGTACCGCCTGGCAACCGCATTGGGGGCGCCGTTGATCTTCCTCTACCTTTTTTACCGCAAGGCGCGGGGGAAGGAGGATCGGCGGCGTTTCGGCGAACGTTTGGGCCGCTCCGGCCGGGCTCGTCCCGCCGGGCCCCTGGTCTGGGCACACGCCGCCAGCATCGGCGAATCGCTTTCCATACTGCCGCTCATCGAACGTCTCCGCGGCGAGCGGCCGGCGGTGAAAATTCTGGTCACAACCGGCACTGTCACGTCGGCGGAACTTTTGGCCGAACGCTTGCCGGACGGGGTCTTTCATCAATATGTTCCCGTCGATCGCTTGCGCTTCGTCCGGCGCTTTCTCGATCATTGGCGGCCCAATCTGGTGCTCTGGGCGGAATCGGAATTCTGGCCCAACCTGGTCAGCGAGCCGGCGGCGCGCGGCATTCCCATGGTCCTCGTCAACGGCCGCGTCTCGCCCCGGTCATTCGCCGGCTGGCAACGCTGGCAACTGCTGATCGCCGGGCTTCTCTCCGGTTTTGCTCTTTGTTTGGGACAAACGGAAGCCGACACTGAGCGTTTGCGCCGACTTGGCGCGCCCAGTGCAAAATGCCTGGGAAATCTCAAGTTCGCGGTTGCGCCCTTACCAGCCGACGAGCACGAATTGGCCGCGTTGACCGAGATCTTTGGCGACAGACCACGTTGGTTGGCGGCCAGCACTCACGCCGGGGAAGAGGACATCACCTGGCAGGTTCACCGCCGCCTCAAAAAAAACTTCCCCACCCTGCTGACGGTCATCGTTCCCCGCCATCCCGGGCGCGGCCAGGAAATCGCCTATACCTTGCGCAAGACGGGCCTGACGGTGGCGTTGCGCTCGGCCGGCGAGGCCCCGACCCCCGGCACCGACATCTATGTCGCCGACACTTTGGGAGAGTTAGGGCTGTTTTACCGTATCTGCGGCATTGTCTTCATGGGCAAATCCCTGGTTCCCTTGGGTGGTCAGAATCCGCTCGAGGCGGCACGTCTTGACTGCGCCCTGATCCACGGGCCGCATATGGCCAACTTCGAGGAAATAGCCCATCACCTGCGCCAGGTAGAGGCCTCGGAGGAAGTCGCCGACGAGGCGGCCCTCGCCCTCTCGGTCGAACGTCTCCTTGCCAACGACAGGGAGCGGGCGCGAAGAGCCGCCGCCGCGAAAACCGCCGCCGAGGCCGAGGCCGGGGTGATCGACGCGGTGATGATGGAATTGGCGCCGTTCATCGAGCCCTTGTCCGCGGAAAAGCCCCATGCGGACGCCTGATTTCTGGCGGCGGCCTAGCCTGCTTTCCACCTTGTTGATGCCAATGGCATTGGCCTACGGGGCGGTGGGGCGGCTTCGTTTTGCCACCAACAGACCCTGGCGGGCGCCGCTGCCGGTGCTTTGTGTCGGCAACCTTGTCGCCGGTGGAGCCGGCAAAACCCCGGTTGCCCTCAACCTCGCTATCCGTCTGCAAAAGCGCCGCGTCAATGTCCATTTCCTTACCCGCGGCCATGGCGGAAGCGCCACCGGTCCCCTGGCGGTCGACCCTCGCCGCCACGACTTCCATGAGGTCGGCGACGAAGCACTGCTGCTGGCCCGTTGCGCTCCGGCCTGGATCTCCCGCGACCGGGTTCTGGGGTGCCGCGCCGCCGTCGCCGCCGGCGCCGAGGCGATCATTATGGACGACGGCTTTCAGAACCCTTTCTTGGCCAAGGACCTGTCGCTGGTGGTAGTGGACGGCGGCTACGGTTTCGGCAACGGCCGGCTCATTCCGGCGGGGCCTTTGCGCGAGTCTGTCAAGATCGGACTCGAGCGCGCCCAGGCCCTCGTCATCATCGGCGCCGACGAGAACGGTGTTGTCGATGGCCGGACCGCGCCGGCGGCCCATGGCGTTTTGCGGGCCCATACCAAACCCGGCCCCGAGGCGGAGAGACTTACAGGCCAGCCGGTCGTCGCCTTCGCCGGCATCGGCAGGCCGGAAAAATTCTTCAAAACCTTGCGTGACCTGGGATGCCACCTGCGGGCAACACACGCCTTTCCCGATCACTGTCCCTTTGGGAAAGGAGAGATCGAGCCTTTGCGCCGGCAAGCCAAAGACTTGGGCGCGCTCCTTGTAACCACGGCCAAGGACGGAGTTCGCCTCGGCGATGAAGCACAGCAAGGCATCGAGGTCTTGACAATTACCATCGAATGGGAGGACGAAACAGCTATCGAAACAATTCTCAAAGATCTGATGGGTGATGGCTGATCGAAATCCCGCCGCCGCCGTTTTTCGGTGCCTTCTGATACATCCCTTGCAAACCCTGTTTGCCCACGCCGCCTTCACCTTCATCCGCCGTCTTCCATACGATACGGCTTCGGCGCTGGGCGGGCGGATCGGGCGTCTCATCGGCCCCCGTTTGAAGGTTACTGGTCTGGCGCGGCGCAATCTGGCGCGCGCTTTCCCGGAAAAAGCGTCCGAAGAGATCGAAACGATCATCGGCGAAATGTGGGATAACTTGGGCCGCACCGCCTTCGAATTTCCTCATCTGGACCGGCTACGCATTTACGAGAAAGGCAGCATTGTCGGGGTGGCGGGTGCTGAAAATATCGATCTTCTCAAGGACGATGGCAAACCCGGCATCTTCTTCTCCGCCCACCTTGCCAACTGGGAGACCGCCGCCATTAGCGTCGTCCAGCGCGGCCTGCCCATCCACCTGATCTACCGGGCCCCCAACAACCCGCTGATGGAAAACCTGTTCCGCCACCGCCACCCCGGTGCCGGCGAGTTGATCCCCAAGGGGCCGCCTGGCGCCCGCCGGGCGCTGGCCCGGCTTAAGGAGGGCGGGCATCTGGGCATTCTCGCCGACCAGAAAATGAATGACGGTATCCCGGCGCCGTTTTTCGGACGCGAAGCCATGACGGCTCCGGCGCTGGCTCAATTGGCGCTCAAATTCAATTGTCCGGTGGTGCCGGTCAGGGTCGAGCGACTGGGCGGAACGCGCTTGCTGGTCACTCATTACCCGCCCATGGAGATTGAGAAGACCGGTGACAGGCATGCCGATATCGCCACCCTGACGGCCCGGATCAACAGCCTTCTCGAGGGCTGGATCCGCGAGCGTCCGGCGCAATGGCTATGGATCCACAACCGCTGGCCGGATTGAACAAGGCGATGCTCCGGGGAATCTCTCGGCGCATTTTTCAGCAACCTGCTCGCTCGCGGCAGCCAAACCGCCTTGGCAATGCCCATACGATGTGTATGATACGCCGCCAACTCTTCTTCGAGGAGTTCTCAGAGGAGACGGCATGAACATCCCCGAGGCATTCACCTTTGACGATGTGCTCTTGGTTCCCGCAGAGTCCAACGTCCTGCCATCGGAAACATCAATCCGGACGCGTCTGACGCGGACTATCGAACTCGGCATTCCCCTGATCTCGGCGGCCATGGACACGGTCACCGAAAGCGCCATGGCCATCGCCATGGCCCAGGCCGGGGGCCTCGGCGTGATCCACAAGAACATGGAACCGGACGAGCAGGCCGGGCATGTGCGCAAGGTCAAGAAGTTCGAATCCGGCATGGTTGTCAACCCGGTGACCATCCGCCCCGAGGCGGTTCTGGCCGACGCCCTGGCCATAATGGAAAGCCATCACTTCTCCGGGATCCCGGTGGTCGAGGGTGGCAACGGCCGGCTGGTCGGCATTCTCACCAACCGCGACGTCCGCTTTGCCGACAACCCCGACCAGCCGGTCAGCGAGTTGATGACCCGGCACAGTAGCGAGCGGCCGCTGATCACCGTCAATGAAGGCATCGACCGCGAGGAAGCAAAGCGCATTTTACATCAGCACCGGATCGAGAAGTTGCTGGTCGTCGATAGCGACTTCCGCTGCATCGGCCTGATCACCGTCAAGGATATTGAAAAGGCGCAGCGCTTCCCCACCGCCTGCAAGGATGAACAGGGACGGTTGCGCGTCGCCGCCGCCACCGGCATAGGCGACGATGGCGCCGCTCGCGCCGAATCCTTGCTCGACGCCGAGGCCGATGTCATCGTCGTCGATACCGCCCACGGCCATTCCAAAAGCGTCATCGGGGCGGTGAGACGGATCAAGACAATCAGCAACTACACCCAAGTGGTGGCCGGTAACGTCGCCACCGCCGATGGCGCCAAGGCCTTGATCGATGCCGGCGCCGACACCATCAAGGTCGGCATCGGGCCGGGGACCATCTGCACCACCCGGATGATTGCCGGCGTCGGCATGCCCCAGCTTTCGGCTATTTTCGAGACGGCGGAAACCTGCCAAAAGCTTGACATTCCATTGATCGCCGACGGTGGCATCAAACACTCCGGCGACATTGCCAAGGCCGTCGCCGGTGGCGCCGACTGCGTGATGATCGGGTCCCTTTTCGCCGGCACGGACGAGAGCCCAGGCGAGGTTTTTCTGTATCAGGGACGGTCTTACAAATCCTACCGGGGCATGGGCTCCCTTGGCGCCATGGCCGAGGGATCGGCCGACCGTTATTTCCAGGAAAAAATCGTCGACGACCAGATGCTGATCCCGGAAGGCATCGAGGGCCGTGTTCCCTATAAGGGACCGTTGAACAATATCATCCACCAGTTGGTCGGTGGCCTGCGTTCGGGCATGGGTTACACCGGCAACGCCTGCATCGCCGAGATGCGTAAAAACTGCCGTTTCCGCAGGGCCACGGCGGCCGGTTTGCATGAAAGCCACGTCCACGACGTCACCATCACCCGCCAGGCGCCCAACTACCGGGGCGGCGATTGAGCGCCCCGAAAGCATACCGGCATGACACCGGCGGCGCGGCTTCAGGCAACGATTGACCTGCTTGTTAACATGGCTTCGGCGCCGGCCGCCGCCGAGGTGGCCGTTGCCTCTTATTTCCGCCGACGACGCTATGCCGGCGCCAAGGACCGGCGCGCTATCACCGACCGCTTTTTTGATTTGCTGCGCCGCCGCCACCGTCTTCAATGGTGGATCGCCCGGACGGTTGGAGACGGTGGCGCCAAGTTGGATCTGGACGGCGACCCGCGCCGCTTTCTCATCGCCGACCTTTGCTTGTCCGACGGTCTCGGCCTGGACGGGGTGCGGACCTTGTTCAACGGCGGCCAGTACGCGCCGCCGCCACTGAGCGCCGACGAGGAAAGCCTGGTCCGGTCCCTGGCCGGCCAAGCCTTTGGCCATGCCGACATGCCGGTCCCCGTCGCCCTCGAATACCCAATCTGGCTGGACGCGTCCTTGCACCGCCTTTTCGGTAGCTCCCTGGCTACCGAAATGTCGGCGCTCAACCGGCCGGCGCCGGTCGATCTTCGTGTCAACTGCCTATTGGGCGGCCGCGATGACGCCCGTGCCGCCCTCGCCAGGGATGGCATTGAAACGGAACCCACTCCCTTCTCGCCCACCGGCTTGCGGCTGGACGGGCGCGCCAACCTGGCCACCGCCGCCGCTTACCGCAACGGCCTGGTTGAAGTCCAGGACGAAGGTTCGCAGCTAATCGCCCTTTTGACCGCCGCCGTGCCTGGTATGACGGTAGTCGATTTTTGCGCCGGCGGTGGCGGCAAGACGCTGGCGCTGGCCGCCGCCATGGCCAACCAGGGGCGGGTCATCGCCGCCGACATCTCAGAGAACCGTCTGCGCAAAATGATCCCCAGGCTGCGCCGTTGTGGGGCCACCATCATCGAGACAAAGCTGCTTGCCGACGCCAATGCCTGGCCGGCGGAAAACGAGGCAATTGCCGAGCGGATGCTCCTCGACCTGCCCTGCAGCGGGTCCGGCACCTGGCGTCGCGACCCAGAGGCCAAATGGCGGCTGAGCCGCGATGAGATAACAAGCCTCATTGAACAACAGCGGTGCATTCTTACCACCGCCCATCGGATGACCAAGGTCGGCGGCAGGCTCGTCTATGCCACCTGTTCTCTGCTTGAAGAAGAAAATGAAAAGCAAATAACCTGGTTCCTTGAAAGCCACCCCGGTTTTGCTCTCCTCTCCATGACCGATGTTTGGGCGGAAACGTTGCCCAGTCGCTGTCCCACCGCCGGACCGTATTTGCGTCTGAGTCCGGCAAGCACCGGCACCGATGGGTTTTTCGTCGCGGTTTTGCAAAGGCGGCATGAATAGCGGGCTCGCCCCGCCGCTTTTCCCTTGACAGCAGCCGTCGTCATGACAAGATTCAATTAAATCCCAAGGGGCGGTCTACATTAGGGGCTGAGATACCGTTCGTCGCCTGGCTTCTTGCCGGTGCAACGCGGAAGATCCTTCGAACCTGATCCGGGTCATACCGGCGTAGGAATCGGAATGTCATCAACTGCCATTTCCGCCCTCCACGTTTTTTCCCGGATCTCCTGAACCCGCCGCCTCCGACACCAAGGCAGCCGCCGGGACAAATTGAGGGAGATTCTTATGAGAGAACAGTTTTCTGTCACCAGCGGAGAGATTCCGGGCTCGCGCAAGGTTTACCATAAGGGCCGGGTCCACCCGGACCTACGCGTTCCGGCCCGCCAGATCGATTTGCACCCAAGCGCCGGCGAGCCGCCGGTTTGCGTTTATGATACCTCCGGCCCCTATACCGATCCGCAAGCTAAAATCGACATCTTCGCCGGCCTGCCCCGCCTGCGGGCCGACTGGATCACGGCCCGTGGCGACATAGAGGAATACGAGGGCCGCGACATCAAGCCGGAAGATAACGGCTTGAAAGAGGAAATGTCCCCGGTCACCCGTTTTCCCGTCGCCCATCGGCCGATGCGGGCCAAGGCCGGCCAGACGGTGACACAATTGGCTTATGCCCGCGCCGGCGTCATCACCCCGGAAATGGAATTCATCGCCATTCGTGAAAACGAAGGCCGTGAACACAAATCGGCAAGCGCGCCGGAGAGCGGCGAGTCCTTCGGCGCCGAGATTCCCGATTTGGTGACGCCCGAATTCGTCCGCGATGAAATCGCCAGGGGCCGCGCCATCATTCCCGCCAATATCAACCACCCGGAGAGCGAGCCGTTGATCATCGGCCGTAATTTTTTGGTCAAGATCAATGCCAATATCGGCAACTCGGCGGTGACCTCGTCCGTTGCCGAGGAAGTGGACAAGATGGTTTGGTCAATCCGCTGGGGCGCCGACACGGTCATGGATTTGTCGACCGGAAGCAACATCCACAACACCCGCGAGTGGATCATCCGCAATTCAAGCGTTCCCATCGGCACCGTGCCCATCTATCAAGCGCTGGAAAAGGTTAATGGTGTCCCCGAGGAGCTGACCTGGGACATCTTCCGCGATACCCTGATCGAACAGGCCGAACAGGGAGTTGATTACTTCACCATCCATTCCGGCGTTCGTCTGCATCACGTCCCGCTGACCGCCGAGCGGGTCACCGGCATTGTCTCGCGCGGCGGCGCGGCCATGGCCAAGTGGTGTCTGGCCCATCATACGGAAAGCTTCCTCTATGAGCATTTCGAGGACATTTGCGAGATCCTCGGCGCCTATGACATTGCCTTTTCGCTGGGCGACGGTCTGCGCCCCGGCTCGATAGCCGATGCCAACGACGAAGCCCAATTCGCCGAACTGGAAACCATAGGCGAGCAATGCCGTGTCGCCTGGCGGCACGACTGCCAGGTGATGATCGAAGGCCCGGGCCACGTGCCGATGGACAAGATCAAGGTCAATATGGAAAAACAGCTCGACTGCTGTGACGAGGCCCCTTTTTATACCCTGGGCCCGCTGACTACCGACATCGCACCGGGCTACGACCACATCACATCCGGAATCGGCGCGGCGATGATCGGCTGGTTCGGTTGCGCCATGCTTTGTTACGTGACGCCAAAGGAACATTTGGGCCTGCCCGACCGTGACGACGTGCGGGTCGGAGTCGTCACCTACCGCATCGCCGCCCATTCCGCCGATCTTGCCAAAGGCCATCCCGGCGCTCGCGCCCGGGACGACGCGCTCAGCCGGGCCCGTTTTGATTTCCGCTGGCGGGATCAGTTCAACCTTGCGCTGGATCCGCTGATGGCAGAGGACTTCCATGACCAGACCCTACCCTCCGAAGGCGCCAAGACGTCTCACTTCTGCTCGATGTGCGGCCCTAAGTTCTGCTCCATGAGGATCTCCCAGGACGTGCGCGACTATGCCAAGAAGGGCATGGCCGAAAAATCGCGGGAGTTCACGGATGGGGGCAGTGAGATTTACCGCAAGTCAGCGCCCGGTCAGCCGATAAAGGCGGCGGAATAGCCGCGCCTCAATTCTCTTCGACCACGAAAAATCGCGGCTGGCGGTCGGCCTGGAAGTCCCGCCACCTTTCTTCAAGCGCCGACGTCATGGGGCTAGCGGGGGACGCGGCTTTGGGCTATGGTCCGGCAAGCCATTCATCAACACGGCCCGATCCCTTCGGCCCGCCCATGAGCGAACGCATCCTCATTATCGATTTCGGATCGCAAGTCACCCAGCTGATCGCCAGACGTGTGCGCGAAAGCTGCGTCTATGCGGAAATCCATTCCATCGACAAGGTCAGCGAAGGCTCGATCCGGAGTTTTGCACCCAAGGCGGTGATCCTTTCGGGCGGGCCGGCGTCGGTGATCGACAGCGGCACACCGAGGGCGCCGGACGCACTTTTTGCTTTGGGTATTCCTGTGCTTGGCATCTGTTACGGGCAGCAAACCATGGTCGAGCAACTGGGCGGCAAGGTGGAAAGCTCGGAACAGCGCGAATTTGGCCGCGCCCACATTGAGGTGACGGACGACTGCGAACTGTTCCACGGCGTCTGGGACAAAGGCGCCCGCCGGCCGGTGTGGATGAGCCACGGCGATAGGGTCGGCGAACTACCGGCCGGTTTTCGCTCCGTGGCGGCTTCCGAAGGTGCCCCTTATGCCGCCATCGCCAACGACGAGAAACATTTTTACGGTCTCCAGTTCCACCCGGAAGTGGTGCACACACCGGATGGCCGCAACCTGCTCAGTAATTTCACCCACCTGGTGGCGGGTTGCAGGGGTGATTGGACGATGGCCAAGTTCAAGGATGTCGAAATCGCCAAGATCCGCGAACAGGTGGGCGATGGCCGGGTTATTTGCGGCCTTTCCGGCGGCGTCGATTCCTCGGTCGCCGCGATGTTGCTGTTTGAAGCCATCGGCGACCGGCTGATCTGCGTTTTCGTCGATACCGGGATGATGCGCCTGAACGAGGCGGAACAAGTAGTGGAACTGTTCCGCGGCCATTACAATATCCCGCTGGTACATCGCCACGCCGAGGATTTGTTTTTACGCCATCTCGAAGGCATCAGTGATCCGGAGGAAAAACGCAAGATCATCGGCACCACCTTCATCGATATTTTCGAAGAGGAAGCAGAAAAAGCCGGCGGCGCTGATTTTTTGGCGCAAGGAACGCTCTACCCCGACGTCATTGAATCGGTCTCCTTCGCCGGCGGCCCTTCCGCAACAATCAAGTCCCATCACAATGTTGGCGGCCTGCCGGAACGGATGAACCTGGACCTGGTCGAACCCCTGCGCGAACTGTTCAAGGACGAGGTCCGGGAACTGGGCCGGGAACTAGGGTTGCCGGAAATATTCGTCGGCCGCCATCCCTTCCCCGGGCCGGGGCTGGCGATCCGCGTCCCCGGCACCATCACGGCGGAAAAACTCCACATCCTTCGCAAGGCCGACGCCATCTACCTGGAAGAGATCCAATCAGCCGGCCTTTATGACGCCATCTGGCAAGCTTTCGCCGTTTTGCTGCCGGTGCGAACCGTCGGTGTCATGGGCGACGCCCGGACTTATGACTATGTTTGCGCGCTACGCGCCGTCACCTCCACCGACGGCATGACCGCCGATTGTTACTATTTTGACAATGATTTCCTGTCCCGGGTGGCGGGCCGCATCGTCGGCGAAGTCAAAGGTATCAACCGGGTGGTCTTCGACATCACCTCGAAACCTCCGGGAACCATCGAGTGGGAGTAGTTTTAGAGATGAAATTCATGCTGGTCATTCTGATTACATTGGGTTCATCGGGTGGGGAACCCAAAACCATCGAAATGCGTATTCCACAAGAGAACCGTGAGGAATGTCTGAAAGCAGCAAAAACCCTCAGGTTTTCCCTGCCTGTTGTCTCTGTGGATACTCGATGTGAACCACGAATGGATAATGAGGAACCAGAGGTGCGGGGGGTGAAAACTTGATCAAAATACTTATAGGCATCGGCATTGGGATTTGGATAGGAATGGAATACACGGAAGAAATCCGAAACCTGATACAGATGTTCCTAGAAACAATTAATGAGGTGATCCCAGAAAATCGGACAGTTGTTTAAGGTGTATTCCACCATTTGATGGAGGAATACGAGATGACGACACGACGACGGTTTACAGGGGACTTCAAGGCCAAGGTCGCGCTTGAGGCGCTTCGAGGCGACAGGACGATCCAGGAGATAGCGGCCAGACACAAGGTGCACCCGAACCAGGTGAGCACCTGGAAGCGCTAGGCGATGGATGGGCTTGGCGAGGTGTTCTCTAACGGCGCGGATCACGCCCGCCGGGATCGTGAATCCGAGGTCCACGATCTGCACGCCAAGATCGGCCAGTTAACGGTGGAACGGGATTTTTTGGCCAAAGGGCTCAAGCGATGAGCCGGGGGGAACGCAAACGCATGATCAGACGCGATCACCCCGATCTGAGCTTGAGCCGTCAATGCGAAGTTCTGTCGATCAGCCGGTCGTCGTTCTATTACGCCCCGAAGGGCGAGAGCGCCGGGAACCTGGCGCTGATGCGTCGTATTGACGAGTTGTTCCTCAAGTATCCGTTTTACGGCTCCCGCCAGGTGGTGCGTCAGTTGCGCCGCGAAGGTATCCGCATCGGTCGTCATCGCGTTCGACGCCTGATGCGGTTGATGGGACTGCAGGCGATCTATCAGGCGCCGAGAACCAGTGACCCCCACCCAGGACACCGGATTTACCCGTATCTGCTCAGGAATCTGGTGATCGACCGACCCAATCAGGTCTGGTGCGCCGACATCACCTACATCCCGGTTCAGCGTGGGTTCCTGTATCTGGTCGCGATCATGGACTGGGCCACCCGTCATGTCCTCGCATGGCGGCTGTCTAACACCATGGATGCCTCCTTCTGCATCGAAGCCCTGAACGAGGCGCTGGCCCGATACGGCAAGCCGGAAATCTTCAACACCGACCAGGGCAGCCAGTTCACCAGCCTCGACTTCACCGGCGTTCTCAAGGGCGCGGAGGTCACCATCTCAATGGATGGCCGGGGCCGGTGCATGGACAACATCTTCATCGAACGCCTGTGGCGCTCGCTCAAGTACGAGGCTATCTACCTGCATGAGCTGACGGATGGCTTCAAGGCCGAGCGGGTTATCGCGGAGTGGATCAGCTTCTACAACACCGAGCGGCCCCATTCGTCCCTCGGCGACCAAACGCCGGTGGAGGCTTACGGCATTGCACGGCCTATGGATATGATGGACAAGGCTCCCGCCTTGCCCACATCCCCACAGGGTCAACAACCACAACAAGATGTGATAAACAGGATTCAGGCAGCATGATCAGTAATCGGAATACACCTTAACTTGGCTGCCAAACTGTCCAACTATGTAGGA
>PVBE010333595.1_pt1 | contig 31820 bp, 30 predicted proteins | sample 1631181 | NCBI WGS metagenome assembly PVBE01 (sample SAMN08397723, study PRJNA350692) | Marine metagenome, whole genome shotgun sequencing project. | isolation source: water | place: Pacific Ocean | collected 2012-04
CTGCGTAATAATTCAGGGAATAAAGAGGGGCTAGAAAGGTCTGCAGATGCGCCTGTGGGCACGTTTACGCCAAATTGAGAGGCTAACCCGGCGAGCCCGCCTAAATTGCCGCCGCCGCCAGAAGGCAGAAGTACCGTGGCCCAACTGACATACTGGGGCGCTTGAATAAACTGAACATGGGTGAATGTGAAAAATACTGAAATGAATGTGGTTAAAACAATTACCTTGAGCTGCTCGGCGAGGGTTAGGAGGATGTCGGAGATGGAGATCGTATCTTCCTCGAAGATACTCGGTGACGCGTAATGAGTAACGGGTGACCCATCTACGCTATCGCTACGATGGGCAAGTTGGGGGTTGTCAGCGGGTGGTGAAAAAGACTGATTGAGCTTGGCCACTACATGGTGGGGAACTTGGTTGCGAGCCTTCCAATTGGAAACCGCTTGGGGAGTGGTGTTGAGGGTTCGGGCGATGTCGGCAAGGGAGCAAACACTGCGGGTGGTTCTACTTGTTGGGAGCTATGTTGTCTAGGGGTACCAATGATTATATTGATTGCCTCAGATGATCAGGTGCTAACAGCTCAAGAGTTGGATAACAAGGGTTATGCTAAGAGCGTTGGTAATTTGTGTGCATCTTCTATAGATGCCGATTTAGCTGAAGCATTGGAAGAATTGCTATATGATCCGCAACAGCGAGCAAAAATGTCAAGTAGATCTCAAGATTTAGTCGACGGGTTTGGTGCTAATCGTGTGTCGAAGTCCTTGATATCGTTATGTGATTCATAATGTATTTCTGTCATCAATAAAAAATATCAACAATGGAGTAAATGTCATGCGGAAAAACAATAAAGTACTTGTGATTGCAGCTCATCCTGATGATGAAGTGTTGGGATGTGGGGGAACGATGGCTCGCTTGGTCAAGGAAGGCAATGATGTATTCATTGCTATACTAGGCGAAGGTATTACATCGCGATACGATGCACGTGAATTGGCCGATAAGTCGTTGTTAGCGGAACTTCATGATCATAGTAGGAAGGTCGCAGAACTGATAGGTGCGAAAGATTTGTTCACGTATGATCTTCCAGACAATCGGTTTGATACATTGCCTTTACTCGAGATTGTTAAGATTGTAGAAAACCTAATTGATGATATACAACCTGACATTGTATATACTCATCATAATGGTGATTTAAATATAGATCATGAAGTTGTGTTTCGAGCCACTATGACTGCTGTCCGCCCGCTATCAGGGTGCTCTGTGCGAGAATTATATTCGTTTGAGGTGCCATCATCCACTGAGTGGTCTTTTCAACACTATCACGGTGGATTCAGACCAAATGTGTTCGTTAATATTACAGATACGATTGACGCAAAAATTAATGCAATGAAAACTTACGGTGGTGAAAGTCGTAGTTTTCCGCATCCTCGTTCAACTGATGCTCTTATGTCTATAGCACGTCGTTGGGGGTCAGTCGTGGGTGTGGAATATGCGGAAGCCATGGAATTAATACGTTTGGTATATTGATGGAATTGATATTGTTACAACGTTACAGTTGCAATGACACACAATTATTTATTGCAAAACGATTTTGTACAATCTGATTCATAAGGAAAATTGACAATGAAAATATTAGTCACCCCTTCATCATTTGGTGAGTGCGGTCCAAAACCAATGCAATTGCTTGAAGAAAGCGGGTATGAAATACAAATGAATCCAAATAAAAGACGGTTAACTAGCGATGAGGTTGTTTCACTTGGGAGTGATTGTATTGGAATCATTGCTGGTTTAGAAAAGTTAGATGCGGATACTCTATCCCGTTTTTCAAATCTACGTGTTGTCAGTCGTCTAGGAAGCGGGGTGGATAATGTAGATTTAGAAGCTGCCGAGCAGTATGGAATCCATGTGCGTAGTACACCTTATGGTCCCACTCGTGCTGCAGCTGAGCTAACTTTGGCTATGGTCATGGCTTTATTGAGAAATATTCCCATGGCTGACAGAAATATGCGTAAGGGAGTGTGGCATAAGGAAATTGGCCAGTTACTGCAAGGTCGAATAGTTGGTATTTTGGGGCTTGGTCGTATTGGCAGAGAAGTTGCACAACTTATGAGGGCTATGGGTTGTATACTTATTGGTCACGATTTATTACCGGATGTGGACTGGTCAGTTAAAAACCAAGTTCGTCTCGTTGAATTCCCCGATTTGTTGGCAGAAAGTGAGATTTTGTGTATACATGTATCTATGTCAGAGGATAGTACTGTTCTAATTGCAGAAAAGGAATTGGCCCATATGCGTACCGATGCCATGTTGGTGAACATGTCTCGTGGTGGTATAGTGGATGAGGGAGCATTAGTTACAGCATTGAAAAATCAAACCCTAAAGGGTGCAGCCTTGGATGTTTACAGTAAAGAGCCTTACACTGGTCCACTGACTGAAATTGAGAATGTTATTCTCACTCCACACCTTGGTTCGTATGCAAAAGATGCAAAATTAGCAATGGAAATTGAATCAGTAGAAAATCTCTTAGAATCTATTCATGAGTGCAAGCTAGGTGCAACGTAATTATGACTCCTATTCGTTTTGCAATTATTGGGTGTGGTCGCATTGCTAATTTTCATGCTGATCCTATTACTAAAATGTTAGATGCTGAGTTAGCTGCAGTGAGCGATCTTTTGCCTGAGAGACGACAGGAATTTCAGGAAAAGTATGGTGTTCCAGCGTATTCCAATTATCATACTATGCTTCAAGAGGAAAACATTGATGTTGTGTGCATTCTTACTCCAAATGGTATGCACCCTTCTCATGCTATTGATGTTATTAATCGTTACAGTAAACATGTGGTGGTCGAAAAGCCTTTGGCATTAGCCTGGGATGATTTAGAAAAAATGAAATTAGCAGCTGATAATGCTGATGTTAAGATATTTCCGATATATCAGAATAGATACAATAAGGCAGTTAGGAAGGTGCGTGCTGATCTAATGTCTGGAAAGTTGGGTAAGGTTGCATTAGGGACAGTGCGCCAGAGATGGTGTAGGCCACAGAGATACTATAATCTTTCATCCTGGAGGGGAACCTGGGCCATGGATGGAGGCACACTGGTAACACAAGGTATCCATTTTATTGATTTGTTGCAATATTTGCTGGGAGATGTTAGATCAGTAGTCGCCAATATTGCAACTCAACTTGTTGATGTGGAAGTTGAAGATACAGCAGTGGCTATTCTAAAGTTCGAAAGTGGTGCGTTAGGAGCTATTGAAGTAACTACTGCTGCGCGCCCAGATATTGTTTATGAAGAACAACTTGAAGAGGCATCTATTTCAATCCTATCCGAACATGGTATGTCAGTGATCACTGGGATTGCTGCCAATGTACTCAGTATGTACACGTCTGATCCAGAGGCTGTGGAGTTGCATTCGGAAGATTTTAATCATGCGTATGGTACTGGTCACATACCTCTCCTCAAGGATGTGGTTGCTGACATCAAGGAAGGAATACCTCATCCGATTGCTTTCGAAGATGGAATTAGTGCAATTAGATTGCTGAATGCTATATACCGATCTGCTGAGGACAATCGCGAAGTATATTTGCATGAGGAAGTCACTTCTAGAAGACTTGGTCAACTAGATCAAGATCTTGCGGATGAATATACAGTGCTTCCAGAATAATTGTGAAAGTCATAGTCACTGGGGGAGCCGGGTTTATTGGGTCGCACTTGGTCAAACGTTTGTTAAGTTTAGGTCATGAAGTTGTGATAATTGATAATTTTTCTAGTGGTAATCGTGGCAACGTGCCCGCGGGTATCAATTGTATGGAGATTGACCTTTCAGAAACTGATTTTATTGCCAGACTACCCGATGGAAATTATGATGCAGTATGTCATCTTGCTGCACAATCTGCCGGAGCGCTATCAGCTGAAAAACCTTTGTATGATTTACAAACTAATGCTATATCTACCTTGTTATTATCTCGTTGGTGTATTGATCAGGGAATATCGCGTTTCTTATATGCTAGTTCGATGGTTGCTTATGGCAATTCTGATAAATCTCCAGTTTCTGAGAATGAATTATGTATTCCAAGATCTTACTACGGTGTATCAAAGCTCACATCCGAACACCTTCTGCGTTTAGCTAGTGCAGATGGCTTGGATGTGACTAGCTTTCGTATGTTCAGTGTATATGGTCCGGGCCAGGATTTAGGTAACGTGAAACAGGGTATGGTTAGTATATTCTTGTCTTATATGCTCCGTGGAGTTGAAGTTCCGGTAACTGGTTCACTAGAGCGTTTCCGAGATTTTGTTTATGTTGAAGACGTAGTAGATGCATGGGTCAGTGCTTTAAGTATGTCTCATACACCTGCGCAAGCATATAATGTTGGCTCAGGTTATGGAACTAGTGTGAGGGATCTGTTGTCGTCACTAATAAATGCTTTAAACCTTTCAAGTGATTATCCTATTCGCGAACTTGAAGGCAATTTGTCTGACCAGTTTGGTCTTTATGCCGATATCAGTAATACGATTAATGATCTGGGGTGGAATCCTCAGACTAGTCTTGATGATGGCTTGCAGTTAATGGTTGACTGGGCTCGGACACAGTATAAAAATCAAGGTTGAATATTTAGAAAGCATGAATAAGTCAGCAAAGTTGAGTAGATAAAATGAGCGCAAATACAGATATTATTATATGTAGGGTATGCGGCTCAATTGATTATATGTTGGTCAGTTCAATTGTGTCTGGCGATCCTGACTCAGCAGTTTACCGATGTCAAAATTGTGATTTGGTATATTTGTTTCCGATAATGACGGAAGAAGAAGAAGCTGCCTTCTACATATCAGAATTTGAGGAATATATGGAAGGTCGATCTGGTCCTGGGTGGGAGAGCCCAGAGTCCCATTTTAGATCATATCAGGCTGAAGGTGAGCGACGCTTGCCGCTTGTGCGACCGCACCTATCAAAAGATGACTCTCTGCTTGAAATTGGAAGTTCTACAGGTTACTTTCTGGATGACTTGTCAGGATATGTGAGTTCAGTGGTTGGCGTAGAGCCGAGTGTGGCTTACAGAGACTATGCCTTGAAACGTGGTATTCATACTGTAGAGTCTTTAGACGATCTAGATGACAGCAAATTTGATGTTATTGCTATTTACTATGTGCTTGAACATTTACGTGATCCAGTTGGGTACTTAGGTCAACTACAAGCAAGACTGCATAAGGGAGGCAGGATACTTGTTGAGGTACCTAATGTTGACGATGTATTGCTATCACGATACGATATACCTAATTTCGGACCATTTTATTGGCAAAAGGTCCATTATCATGTGTTTTCACAACGAACATTGACCGATGTCATTGTTCGTTCAGGTTTGGAAGTGGAGGTATTTCCCGCACAACGTTATGACCTCTCTAATCATATGGTTTGGATGATGGAAGGTAGACCAGGAGGTATGGGTCGTTATACAGACTTCTTTTCCTCTGAATTAGAAAGCTCTTACTCTTCAACTCTTAGGAGACATTGGCTCTGCGACACTTTATTTGCAGTGGCGACTGAGAAGGATTGATTCCTGTGAATCAAAGGATTGTATTTTATGAACAATGAATTATCTCTCACTGGAAAAACAGCTTTAGTTACGGGTGCTAGTGGTGGAATTGGTTCTGCTATTGTGGAGCGATTGATAAAAGCCGGGGCAAGCGTTGCTCTTCATTATCATACCAGTGAAGAAAGAGTACTTCAATTACAAAAATTATATGGAGACAATATATGCTACTTGACACGGGCAGATTTTGCAGATACACAGAGTGTTCAAGAAGTATTAGATGATGTGTGGTCATGGAAACAGAAGATTGATATCCTAATTAATAACGCTGCATTAATTGAGCCGGTGGAATCTATAGATAATATATCTGAACAAGATTTAATCAAAGCGATGCAGGTTAATTTTATCGCTCCATTTCTATTGGCAAAAAAGGTTTTACAGAAGATGAATCACGAAGGTTATGGGCGAATAATCAGCATAAGTAGTATTGCTGTTAAATATGCAGGATCACCGCAGATGGCACACTATATGGCCTCTAAAGCTGCTCTTGAAGCCGGAATGTTGGCGTTGGCTAAGCACGCAGCAACTTCAGGAGTTTTAGTAAATGTTGTACGTGCAGGCGTGACAAAAACTGACGCACACCAGCGTATTGGGCGCGATGACCTTTCTGCAAGAGAATCATTAATTCCTATTGGCAGAGCAGCTGATCCTAGCGAGATTGCAGAGGTTGTTGCGTTTCTTGTATCTCCTCTCAACACTTATATGACTGGCGCAATTGTGCCGGTAGCAGGTGGAGAATAGATATATAAAGAGGTGCTTGTAGATTGTTTATGATAAAGACACCTAGCAAGTTAGGTATAGATATAGCTTTAAATGCTTATCGGGAGAATGCAGCAGTAGAAAGATCTCGTTTTGTAAATCTATTGATGTCTAAAGATAACGAGCAGACCAATGCTGATTTTCAGATACTTATACAAAAATATTTGTTTTGATCTAATGTTCATGTTGTAACTGAACGAGTGGACTGAAATGATATTGATTGATCATAATACAAACCTATAAGATCACATACGTGCGTGTTAGGTTGTTGGTTGGTATCACATAGATCGAATCGGGAGTGTTAAATTGTTAGATAGGATAGTGAGAATAGTCAAGAGAATAGTCAAGAGAATTGTTACGAATGTAGCGAAGCGCGTCATCAATGTTTCCGAGGTGTATTCGTGTAATGTTAGAAATCATATTATCTTACTTGATGTTGATTCAAACATTGAACAGTATCGAGCTATAACCTATATTTCCAAAGAACCTGAGACCTTAGACTGGATTGAACGTTATTTTGCTCATGGTGATGTAATGTATGATGTAGGAGCTAATATTGGTTTGTACTCTTTATTTGCAGCTAAATATTTAGGGGGAAACTGTAAAATATTTGCGTTTGAGCCGGAAGCGCTTAATTACGCGAAGTTGAATGTAAACGTACATCTTAACAAACTTACAGGAAATATTGTACCTTGTTGTTTGGCGTTAACCGATGAGGTACACTTTGATAACTTTTATTTGAACCCTAACAATTTCGAAGAAGTAAATGCTGATCACAATCTAACTGCTGGTTCCGCTTTACATAGTTTTGGGGTTTCAGAAGATTATCTTAATGAATCGTTTCACCCATTTCATGTACAAGGTATGATGGGCGTATCACTAGATCACTTGTGGCAAGAATGGGGTCTCGATTTTCCTAATCATATAAAGATCGATGTGGATGGACTTGAGGAAAAAATTATATCAGGTGGTTCGCAGACTTTATTAGATAGACGTCTTAAGTCAGTATTGATAGAGGTTTCTAGTGAAGATATTGCGCGCAGTCCTATTGTCCAAAAATTGACTGACGAAGATTTTGAGCAAGTAAATGATTTTGAATTACATTCCAGCGTCTCTCTCAAAGGTACTAAGTTTGAGAACACTGTGAACACCATTTTTATACGTGGCTTGTAACTTATCCGTTAAAATATCTTGAATCAAAATTATCATTATTGTACTGTCCTATAGTAGGCAGACAATATCCATCAAATAACATTCTTCTGGAAAGTACTATGGTAAATAAATTAAAGGTCGGGATAGCTGGGTATGGAGTGGTTGGGAAGCGTCGTCGGCTCTTTATCGACCAGCATCAAAGTTTACAGACTGTTGCTGTGTGTGACAGGGCCTTTCTTGATAATGATGCCCCGAAGGATGGTATGAGATATTATACTGACTACGAGAGCTTATTGTCAGAAGACATTGACATTTTGTTCGTTTGTATGACAAATGATATAGCACCTGAAGTGACCATATCAGGTTTAAATCATGGACTCCATGTGTTTTGTGAAAAGCCACCTGGTCGTGACCTAAGCGATATTGCTAAGGTCATTGAGTGTGAAAGCAGACATCCTGATCTCACGCTTAAGTACGGTTTCAATCATCGTTATCACGATTCAGTGCGAGATGCTTTTGATATTGTCAGAGAACAGAAGCTGGGACGAATAATTAACATGAGAGGAGTGTATGGAAAATCAAAATTGCTAAGTTTCGATTCCCAATCTTCTCAATGGCGAACGAAACGCGCTTTAGCTGGTGGAGGCATCTTACTGGATCAAGGCATTCATATGGTAGACATGATGCGATTATTTGCAGGAGAATTTTCTGACATCTATAGTGTTGTTTCCAATAGTTATTGGAATCACGATGTTGAGGATAATGCCTATGCTTTGATGCGTACTGATGATGGTATAGTAGCAATGTTGCATTCTTCAGCTACCGAATGGCGCCACCGATTTCGTTTGGAAATAACATTAGCTCAGGGAATGATAATATTGTCTGGGATTCTATCTGGATCAAAAAGCTATGGTGCCGAAACAATGACAGTGGTTTATTCTGGTGATGATGATAGAGGGGAGCCGCGCGAAGTTGTGACTAACTATAGTCAAGACAATTCTTGGAGGGATGAAATTGCTGAGTTTGCTGATGCGGTTGTAGATGGGAAACCAATCAAGTATGGTTCCTCTATTGATGCTTTGAACACCATGCATCTTGTTTTCCGGATCTATTGTGCTGATGAAGAGTGGCGTGCAAAGTATGAATTGAGTGAGACAATACCATAAGATGAACAAAGTGAACCTATGTCCAGTGATGTAATTGGTGTAATTCCGGCTCGAATGGGGTCAAGTAGATTTCCCGGTAAGCCTATTGCTTTAATATTAGGGCATCCGATGCTATTTCATGTATGGCAACGCGCCAAGTTAAGTGGAGTACTAGACCGGATAATAATAGCGACTTGTGATGATGAGATTCGTGCAGTATCTGAGTCTTTTGGTGCAGAGGTTGTAATGACTTCCTCCTCTCATGAGAGATCAAATGATAGAGTTGCAGAAGTAGCAACTAAGGTGGAATGTCAAACTATATTGAATATACAGGGTGATGAGCCATTGGTTCACCCACAACTTATACGGGATGTAGTGAATGAACTTGATAACAACCCCACTTATCAATGTATTAATCCAATTGCAGAGCTTACATCTGAAGAGGAAATGCAATCACCTAATACAGTGAAGGTGGTATGCAATTTGCATAAGCGTGTCGTTTATTTCTCTCGATATCCAATTCCTTCTGCTTTGGTCAATGTGCGTACTTATCCAGTTATGAGACAGGTACCAATATTAGGTTTTAGGTCGGACTTTTGTGTAAGATTGACCGAACTTCATCCTGGTCCACTTGAACTACAAGAGGGTATCGATTTGCTCAGAGCAATTGATCATGATTTACCTGTTCATGCTATGGAAACTGAGTTTCAGACGTTTGGTGTCGATACTGAAATGGACAAGTTAATTGTAGAAGAACGTCTGAAAGCAGATACTAATACTAGACGTTATATGAATCTGTAATCGATCTATTGCAAATATTTGATGGCAGAATTACAAAATCAGCTTATTGACTTGTTAGACATTGCTAAATATGCTGCAAGAGAGGCTGGTCGATATTTAGCAAACTGTCCTGTTGGATCTCGTTTGGTTGAAGAGCATTTGATTAGAGATACCAAATTGTTGGCGGACAGGGAATCAGAGAACATAATACTCGATATTTTGCGCTCTCAATCTGATTATTCTATTTTGACTGAAGAGACAGGTCTTATTAAGCAGTCGTCTAAATCCACATCTAAAGATCCTTTTTGGGTTGTAGATCCACTTGATGGAAGTGTTAATTTTTCTAGGGATATTCCGATGTGTTGTACGTCAATAGGACTTTGGAGTGGAAATGAGCCTATTCTTGGTGTTGTATATGATTTCAATCGTGGAGAGACCTTTTCCGGTATCGCCAACATTAATGCGTCGATTGATGGTAAAGATATTGAGGTAAGTGAAACAAGTAATATCCAAGATGCTATATTGTGTACGGGTTTCCCGGTAAATACAGATTTTTCAAACCGAAGCCTTTCAGATTTTGTGAAGCATATATCTGACTATAAGAAAGTTAGGCTTATGGGATCTGCTGCTCTTTCCTTAGCTTATGTTGCTTGTGGTAGGGTAGATTCATATATTGAAGAAGATATTATGTTGTGGGATGTAGCTGCTGGACTTGCTCTAATTCTTGGTGCTGGTGGCAGAATCAATTTATCATCAGGTCGTCACAAATGGTCTTATAAAGTGTATGCATCTAACTACAACATTACTAAAAATGATGTTTAATTAAATATGATTTACAGAATTGTTTGATTATGATTGACTTGTATGAGCCTGGTAAATATCATTGAATGTATCACCTGCAACTACAACTGTGAGTAAACTACTATTAGTATCTGCTAAATCTAGTCCTTCTAGAATAAATCGTTTTGTGCAGCCGCAAACTGATTGTAACTGGATATATGCAGGCCATGACATTAGGTTAAGAATTCATTGGGAAAAACATCTTGATTCAGCGCAGATACGCCATAATATGGCTAATGAATTACAACAAGCAGCAGACGATTTATCGGATGACTTTAATGAATGGATAGATAACCTAGGGAAGAATCATAATTCTTTGGGTTGGTGGATTGGGCAAATATCGGAAAAGAATCCATTTGTATCACTACTATATTTTCATATCTGTTATTTAAAAATAATAATAGACAAGTTAAAAAGGTCTTCAAATACAAATTGGCTGATTGTTGTTGAGAGTCACGGATTGCGTCGTGCCTTGATTTTTTATGCTAAGGACTCTGATATAGAATTGATTGAGATTGATAGATGGTCATCAGATCTAAATGCTCTTAAAAAATCGTGTACAAGTATGATTTACGGATTATGGTCGCGTATAGCGCTCGTAAGAAGTTGGCTGGCTTTGTGCAGAGTCATGCGCGAATTGTGTGGCAGACACGCTCAAGGAGACTTAGAAGTTGGTGATTACAAAGATACTGTATTGATTCATTCTTGGCTCAGGGATGATAGTATTAATGATCGTGGGGAGTTTGTAGACAGGTTTTTTGGCATATTACCCCATCATTTGCGGAAAAAAGGATATGAGGTGAAATATTTTTTTCTTCCTCTGACTATTATTGTTAGACAGTCATCACTCTATGATCTTCTTAAGCCCTTGGCAGAATCGGGTCGGTTATTTCCATCACATCTTTACTTGAAATTTATTGACCTCCTAAAAGCACTATTTTTTCCGTTAATTTTTTGTTGGTTGCCTAGACATGTGCCTAAATTTCGGTCATATTCTGTTCAACATTTGGTTGCTGAGGAGCGATTGAGTCAAGTGTGGTCGTCTCGAACAAGTGCTGTTTATTTGTACTATGCTTTTGCTAACCGTTTGAGCAAGGATAGAAGTCGATTCAATCAGGTTTTGGCAACTTTTGAGAATCATACTTGGGAGAAGTCTCTTTACTTGGGTATGCGTCAATATGATGTTGCTGATGCACTGATTGGCTATCAACACACGCCACTTCACTGGAATTATCATTGTTGTTCACCGAAAGCATTTGAGTTTCAGGCCGGTGTATTACCAGATCAAGTGGTATGTACTGGATCTATTTGGGCGGAAGAGTTGTTGAGACGAGGTTATACATCGGTATGTGTTGGAGGTGCACTGAGGTTTGACCCTTTGCCTACAATCACGAATATAGATAATCGAGGCAATGATAAACCCACAATTCTGGTTGCATCAAATGCTGGAGAAAGTCTCACTCTTGAAGTATTACGCAAGATATACTTGGCGTTTGGCAAAGATACTGATAAAAAGATATGGATAAAAATCCATCCTCATTTGCATATTGATAATACACACTATGACTCTGTGTTTAATGGACAGATACCTCAACATTTTCACATTATGAAAGAGTCCGTTGCAGAACTTCTTCCACAAGTTGATCTGCTAATCTATTCATCCACCTCAGTATGTTTAGAGGCTCTGTCTATGGGAATTCCAGTTTTATCTGTGGTTCCAGAAACATTTATTGATTTAGATGATTTGCGCATGTTTGCACATTTGCGTTGTGCTGCTGCTACACATCAGGATTTAAGTGTTGAAACACATAAAATACTTATGCAGTCTAGCGATGAGCATCTTGATTGGCTATCAACGATAAATGAATCTATGAAAATGGTGTTTGCACCTGTTACGCCTACATCTTTAGAGACATTCATAGTAAATGAGGGAATCAGTGAAAAATAATCGAATTCTTGTGACTGGTGCTGGTGGAATGGTAGGTAGCTACGTGAATGATGTATTCTCTGACAATCAACTTTATCTGACTGATTTGGTGGCGATGGATAAGGGTTGCACATCGCTTGACGTATGTAACCCTGTTGCGGTTATAGATCTAGCAAAGAAGATCCAGCCAGATGTAGTACTGCATTTAGCGGCCGCGACTGATGTTGATCGTTGTCAATTGGAACCTGACTGGGCACATTCTGTTAACTCTATTGGTACTCAGAATGTCGCTTTAGCTTGTCAGGAAACTAATGCCTTGCTGGTGTATGTTAGTACAGGAAATGTGTTTTCAGGTAAAAAGAAAACAGAATATACAGAGTTTGATAAACCTGGTCCTATGAATGTTTACGGCGAGTCCAAATTGATGGGTGAGCAAATTGTCAAGTCCTTGTTGAACAGGTACTACATAGTACGAGCTGGGTGGATGATTGGAGGAGGCGCTAAAGACAAAAAATTTGTGGGTAAGATAGCTAGCATGATTCTTGATGGAAATTCGTCATTGAAAGCGGTAAACGACAAGTATGGCAGTCCTACTTATGCTCGCGATTTGCTCAATGGTATTTCTAAACTAGTTGGTACAGGTTATTACGGTTTGTATCATATGGTAAACCCAGGTATAGCTTCTCGTTACCAAATCTCAGAGGTTTTGCGAGATGTTCTAGAATATCCGGATTTGGCAATAGAATCTGTATCTTCAGATCATTTTCCATCTGCGGCTCCTCGCATTCGAATGGAAGCATTACGTAACTACAAATTGGAACTTTTGGGGTGTAATTGGATGAGACCATGGGAAGAGGCTCTGAAGGACTATGTTGTCAATGAGTTGATTCCAGTTCTGTCGTGACCATAAAATTGTTTCATATTATGTAATTAAATTATGACTACTGTTACCGTATTGATGCCTGTATATAACGGTACAAGGTATTTAAGGGAAGCTATTGACAGTATCCTCAAACAAACGTTTGAGGATTTTGAGCTTCTCATTATAGATGATGCTAGCACTGACGAATCAGCAAGTGTGATTTTGTCATACTCAGATGAGCGGATTCGTTTTGTTCAAAACAAGTCCAATGTAGGTCAGGTGCGATGTCAGAATATAGGTCTAGATTTGGCTCGGGGACAATATATTGCTAGACTCGATCAAGATGACAGCAGTCTTGCAACGCGTTTGCGGCGTCAGGTTGATTTGATGGAATCAGATCCTAGACTTGCAGTGGTAGGTACCTGGATGTCTAAAGTCGATGAGAATGGTCATGAGATGGACTTGTGGCTAGGAAAAGTGGACGATTATGCAGACTACTTATTTACTAGCTTGACTAATTCTTTGCCACTCTATCATCCTTCAGTAATGTTCAGGCGCGATGCAGTAATTAATGTAAATGGTTATGATGAATCACTTCCTTATTGCGAGGATCAAGATTTATGGCGTAGATTGGCATTAGTAGGATATGAAGCTCGGGTGATACCCGAAGCACTAACTCGTTACCGTATTCATGTGGGACAACAATCAGTAAGCAAATCAAATATTCAAAGTGACAACCTGATATTTGCACTAGAGCGTTTCATGAAGGCATTTGTTGATAAAGATGCAGTCAGACCATTACGTTTGTTAATGACCTGTGAATCGATACTGGGTGGCGAATTCTGGGATATTTGCTCGTCTCCAAAGATAACTAAGGAATATTGCCAGTATTTGATCAAAATGTTGACTGAAATGGAGCGTAAGTTGCAATTGACACACACGCAGCTTAGTAAGTTAGAGCATTTAATTAGGTGTCATACTGCGTATGCGAGTTTAAGAGCCTGGAGAAGTGGGATATTGCGACAATGGAGTGCTAGTCTACCGATGTATATTTTTGCCCTTCAGGGAGGGTCTTCAGTAGTGTTTAAACATCATGTATGGATTTATCCAGTTGTATATATTATGTCACCAGTATTGTTGTTGCTACGCACTGTTAAAAGACTAGCTTCACGATCACTTTATATACAACGTTGTTACAGTTCAATCAAACGGATAGTCAAAAAATCAGATGCTATACGATATTGGTATAGAAAAATTAGGTATTTCAACACTACATAGATATATCGTTCAGGGAGTTTAGATAATCAATATTGAGCAAATGCGTTCAAACAATGTGATTGGCTATATTACAGAAGGTTTCCCGGGGGTGATGACTTTTCTTGAGCGCGAAATTTTAGGTTTGATTCAGCATGGTTGGGACGTATCAGTGTTTGCCCTACATAAGGAGACTCTTGTGCATTATGCAGCGGAATTAGATCAGAGTCTTGTTGATACACATTATTGTCTTAACCGTCATCTATTGTCTTTTAAGATGTTACAATCACACCTTCGGATACTTTTGCTTCACCCAAAAGTTTATTTTCAGTCGATACTATTTTTGTTGCGTACCTACAGGACAACTTGGTATTCGTTTTCGCGTGCTATTTATGCTTTTATGAAAGCAGGCTATTTCTATGCTGATGCAAAATCATTAGGTGTAGAGCATTTACATGCACATTTTGCTGGTAGGACTGTAGATGTTGCAATTTTTTTGTCACAGTTTCTCGATGTGGGCTTTAGTTTTACTGGTCACTCGAATGATGTTACTGGAAATTATCCTCTTCTGCAAAACAAGATCAATCTAGCAAGTTTTGTGGTCGCAGAGAATGAAAGAGCTTTGGAAGCAATGAAATCGCATATTATTTCTGATGTTTGTACGGTGCGTGCTCATATTGTGCATCCAGGAGTGAACACTCAGTATTTTAGACCGAATAGGGAATCCAAATCCGATGTACCGACATTGATTGCTGTCACTAGGCTAGTTGAATCTAAAGGTCTTGATGATTTGGTAAGGGCTTGTTCTGTACTTCGCGATAAGGAATTACAGTTCCATTGTAATATTGTTGGTGATGGCCCAGTCTATCATCAACTGCAAAGTCAAATACACAATAGCAGTCTTGGGGAATATATAACATTGAATGGTGCATTAACATCTGTAGACATAGTGCAACTACTATCTGAGGCTTGGATTTTTGTTTTGCCCTGCGTACGTATTCTTGGTGGTCAAGGAGACCATCCGGGTGAATTTGTATCAGTGGTTGAAGACGGAATACCTTCATCGATAGTGGAGGCTATGTCTGTTGGTTTACCTGTGGTGACTACAGATGTTGGTTCATTACCAGAGATAGTGGAAAATTCAGTGAATGGGATTGTAATTAGTGAACGAGACCCTGATGGTCTATCCGAAGCGTTGTTGCAATTGATTGACGATTCTGCACTGCGAGACACACTGGGTCGTAAGGCTAGAAAAACGATTATTGCTGATTTCGATACAGCAGTTTGTACTAGTGTGCTGGGTTCACTTATGAGTACTGCAATTAATAATCGTAGGGTGGTATAGATATGAATGTAATAGGCATACATGATGGGCACAATGCGAGTGTTGCAGCTATACAAAATGGTAGGGTGATAGCTGCTTGTCAGGAAGAACGTTTGTCGCGCGTGAAAAATCAAGGTGGTACTCCTGTGAAAGCACTTGAGGATACATTGCGAATTGGTGGTATCAATTCATTTGATCAGGTAGACAAAGTTGTAGTTGCTGGCAAGATATCTCAACCGCCATATATCACACGGGCAGATGTATTACAAGATTATGCCAACATGAGGAGATTTGGCAAATCTTGGTTGGGAGGCCTTCGGTCTATATCAGCCGACAATAAGTTGTTCAGAAATGTTCGTATGTTGTCCCAAAGCAAACGGCAAATCAATCAAGCTCAATCGTTGCGATCTGCCTCGTTAGCAAAAGCAGGTGTACCACTTGAAAAAATCACCTTTGTTGATCACCATACTGCGCATGCTTCTAGTGCTTATTATGGTTTGGCTGATTATGATAATCAGATATTAGTCCTTACTAATGATGGAGCAGGAGATGGAATATGTGCCACAGTCAGTGTGGGTCACCGCGGTAGGTTACAAAGAATAAGTTCTATTACTGAAGATAATTCTTTGGCTACAATTTATGCTATGGTCACATACATGATGGGTATGACTCCACTTGAACATGAGTATAAGATCATGGGATTGGCGCCGTACTATAAAGGGAATGTAGATAGCAACCCGGTATATCAAGGCTTGTTAGAGGTGTTTGAATGGCATTCTGATGATCCAATGCAGTGGTGTAGGCGTACTGGCATTCCTCGCGTAGGATATTTGTGGAAATATTTAGACGAATTGCTGACAATAGAACGGTTTGACACCATTGCTGCGGGTGTGCAAGCATTCGTGGAACACTTCTTAGTTGAATGGGTTAAGCGTTGTATACGTGAAACAGGTTTATCGCGTTTGGCGGTTAGTGGTGGTACTTTTATGAACGTTAAGGCCAACCAGGCTATTTTGTCACTTCCGGAAGTTGATGAACTGTTTGTTTTTCCATCATGTGGAGATGAAACCAATTCGGTTGGTGCAGCATATTGGTATTATGCTAATCAAAAATTGAGTGCCAATGAGAGGGTTGATATTGATTCGGTGGGCTCCATTTACTGGGGTGGAGAATTTCATGACGATGACATAGAGTCGATATTGGACACGTATAGCTTTACCGCTAAAGATGTGCGATGGGAAAAACATGATGATGTGGAAGGTAAAGTCGCTGAATTACTTGCTGATGGACAAGTTGTTGCTCGTTTCAAGGGTCGAATGGAATTTGGTGCTCGTGCATTAGGCAATCGCTCCATTCTTGCCAATGCTTCGCAACCAAATGTTGTGCGCTATATAAACGACATAATTAAGTCGAGAGATTTTTGGATGCCTTTTGCACCATCAGTGCTTGCGGAATACAGTACTGACTATTTTCACAAACCTAAATCGACTAAGGCATGCTATATGGTAATGTCTTTTGACACCATAATCCATAAGTGCAATAGTATTTTTGCTGCTCTGCATCCGCAGGATGGTACTGCGCGTCCACAAGAGGTTTACCCTGATGATAATCCTGAGTATGAATCACTATTACGCAAATATCAGTCTATAAGTGGAGATGGAGCAATACTCAATACTTCTTTTAATCTGCATGGTTATCCATTAGTTTACTCTCCAAATGATGCCCTCAAGGTGTTTGACGAATCTGGTTTAGAGTACTTGGCTATCGGAAATTTTATAGTAGCTAAATGAAAAAAGTGTTTAGTAGTACATATGTGATGGCGGCTATCTGGTCGCTATTACTTTATTTGCCTAATTTCTATGCTGTGTATTTGTCTACAAATACAGGCGGAAATTTCTCCGGCAGTATAGTGAACATTCATGATCACAATGCTTATTTGGCATCTGTCAGAGATGGCATGAATGGTGATGTGTGGATAGGCCAGTTGTCATTTGCGACTGAAACTGACTTGCCGCAAACACTTAATTTTTTGCACGCATCCTTGTTCTACCGTTTACTAGGATGGTTATTTGGATTGACTAATCTTCCCATTAATCTTTTCTATATTGCGGTAGGGTTGTTTCTGGCATTTATTGCTTTCAACGCCTATATCAGATTATTTACAGAATGCCTAGAAAGTTATAGACAAGTCAGTATTGCTACCGCTTTCCTTTTTGTTTTTCCGGGCTTACTATGGCTCAATCAAATGTTGCAAGAATTCCCTAATGCTGAAAGTTATATTCCGAACAATATTCTATATGCAGAACTATGGGGTAATCCTAGTATGAATCCTATTACTCACAATAGCTATATGCCACATTTTGTTGCTGCCAACATTATCGTGGCTTTGCTGTTTTGTAGATTGCTGCATGCCATTCGTGATAACAGACCCAATTATTTGGTTATGTCAATTTATGCATTGATAGTAGCTTGGTTGTTGCCGTCGTCTGGCATATTGTGGTTGGCGATTGTTTCGACTGTTTTGGTATATCTACTGTTAGTGGGACGTATGTCACTGTCCAATGTTATTCCAGTTCTTATATCTTTTGTTCCATCAGGATTAATGTCTATGTGGTCTTATAGTCTTGCCTTTCGTAGTGACTTTTGGGCTAAATATATTTATACCAATGTAGTAATGAATGGGACTATAGATTTGTCATTATTTGTTCTGCACGTAGGTGTTTTTACACCATTTGTTGTATGGGGAACTTTCAAACTGTTACGGTCTAATGCAACCAAGTATATAGGACAAGTGATAGCTTCAATATGGTTGTTTTGGTTATTTATTCTGTCTCTCGCATCTTTTCCAGGATCACCTCGATTTATGGATGGCATTTATTTGCCAATTAGTATTCTTGTAGCTTATGTAGTATCGAATATCAATAATGTCACGAAGGGCGTTAGAAAATGGTTATATACAATGACAATATTATTAGTGATTCCGGGAACACTTATCACTTATATTTATCCTTGGTATGGTCATCTTTATCTGCATTTTTCAGATAAACGTTTGAATTTGCGCAGTGATGATATGTGGCCGATACGACTTTCGAACGCAGAGATGGATGCCTTTCGCTGGATAGAACACAATGTTGGGATGAATGATGTTGTGGTTGCGGGACCTATTTTTTCTAACTTTGTTCCTGGATTGTCTGGTGCTAAAGTATATTTAGGACATATTGGTAGGACAATTGATTTTAGTCAAAAACTCACATCAGTACAGCAAATTAATGTAGTGAACAGATTACCATCACTAGAATCCAATGGCAAAGTTTGGTTTGTAAATACTTTGCATGAGACCATTGGCACCCCTGAGAAAATTTACATAGATGATGGAAGTGCATACTGTTCAGGTGCCGACTTTAACGTTGGTAACATATCTGTTTTAGAATACAACAATTGTAACTAACGGTTATTCCAGTGCAAAAAGCAATGTCTAGCAATTCAATTGTTACACATTGCTTTTTGCACTGGTGAACGAAATTACGATAGAAGAGGCAATTAAGTGAAACTTATTAATTTCATAATAGAAATGTTGGTGTGGGGTGTGATGTTTGGTGCTGTATATGCACATCCTGTTAGAGCATATCTTGACCCAGGGAGTGGCAGTCTTATCATTCAATTTTTACTAGCTAGCATAGTTGGTATATTGTTTGTGATTCGACAATTTTGGGGTCGTATCATTAGTTTTGTAAAACGACTTGTAGGTAGTGATGTAGACTCCGATTATAAGCAGGATACAGATAGTAATAATGACTAGTAGTTGCAGACGAATTCATCGAAGCTCATTCCGTGATCCGAGCGGATTCCTTTTTGAGACAGATGATATATTGTATAGACAGGTAAATAATTCATATAAATTACACTATGATTATTTGATTGATTCTGGTTTGTACGAAGAATTAGTGGCTTTGAAGATGATGATACCTCATAAAGAGGTTGATACTGCTTTCGCTGTATCTAATTCTGCATATAAGGTTTTACGTCCGCAAGTAGTCAAGTTTATATCTTATCCGTATGAATGGTGCTTCAGCGAGCTAAAGCACGCAGCTTTAGCCATGTTAGATATACAAAAGATTGCTTTCAAGTATGGAATGTGCCTCAAAGATGCTTCCGCATATAATGTACAGTTTGTGGATGGGCAACCTATGCTTATCGATACATTGTCTTTTGAGATTTATGAAGAGGGTAGCCCTTGGGTAGCTTATCGGCAATTTTGTCAGCACTTTCTTGCAACCTTGGCTTTGATGTGCCATGTTGATGTTAGACTTGGTCAGTTGTTGCGTGTACATTTGGATGGGATTCCTCTAGATATGGCAAGTGGTCTATTGCCCTTGAGGACTTATCTTAAATTTGGTATTTTGAGTCATATACATCTACATGCTAGAAGTCAAACTTTGTTTTCTGACAAACCAATTTCTACTGCTAATAAGACAGTTAGCCGTGTAGCATTGCAAGGAATTATTGATAGTTTATATGTAGCTGTTAAAGGTCTGAAATGGCGCCAAGGAAACACCGATTGGTTTGATTATTACTCAGATACCAAGCACAATTATTCTTCAGAGGGTACAAGCCATAAAAAAACTATTGTCCAGGACTATATAGAGAATATTTCTCCAACATTAGTGTGGGATTTGGGTGCAAATGATGGTACTTATAGTCGACTTGCAACTAGTCAAGGCATACCCACAGTAGCTTTTGATAGTGATCCTACGGCTGTTGAAATCAATTATCTTGATTCTGTAAGCAAGGGAGACATTCATATGATACCTCTCTTGCTTGATCTGACTAATCCTAGTGCTGATATTGGATGGAGTAATGAAGAGAGGCTATCGCTGTCGAGACGTGCTCCTGCTGACTTGGTTATGGCATTAGCGCTTGTGCATCATTTAGTTATTTCGAACAATGTTCCTTTTGTGAGATTAGCAGAATGGTTTTCTTTGATGGGCAAAACAATAATTGTTGAATTTGTTCCCAAAAGTGATTCTCAAGTAGCTAGACTTCTTAGCTATAGGAAAGATGTTTTTGACGATTATACTAGGACTGCTTTTGAACGAGCATTCGAGAAATTGTTTGTAATAATGAAAGTGTCGAATATCAATGATTCTAATCGTTTACTTTACCTCATGCAAAATAGATCGGACCTAAAATGACCAAACAAATAACTGTTCATCCGATTCTTTTTGGTATATATCCAGTCCTGTTTCTTTTTTCGAGAAATGTTTGGCAAACAAAAGCCGATGTCATTTGGGTTCCGTTGACAATAGTATTGTTTATAGTTGGATTGTTGTGGTGGTGTGCTACATTTATTATAAAAGATAGTGGCAAAGCAGCGTTGATTGTGTCAGTTTTTCTTATTCTATTTTTTGTTTATTCGAATGTGCATGACATATTGTTAGTACAGCATGGTTTATTGTTTGGTAGGCATAGATATCTTTTACTGATCATTGGTTTTTTGTGGTCTATCACTGCATATTGGATTGCGCGTCGGTTGGTTAATGTGACTACAGCGAATCTTTTTCTAAATATAGTGGGAGCCACTTTGATATTAGCTACTATCCCTAATTTAGGTGACTGGATTATTAACAAAAAGGCTATATCAAAGGATCAAATAAAAGCTATACGTCCAGGGAATTATGAACAAGTCACATTGAATTTGCCTGAGGATCCCCCGTATATATATTACATAATACTAGATGGATATATGCGTTCGGATTTGCTTGAAGAAGTTTTACAATATAACAATAGTGAGTTCGTAAGTTACCTGGAGAACAAAGGGTTTTATGTAGCTTCTACAAGTCGTAGTAACTATCCATATACTTTCTTATCTATACCCTCTGCATTGAATATGGAATACATAAATTATCTTGGTGATACAGTGGGCAGCGAATCGCATGATGTTCTTGCAACTTACCCATTAATTCAAGCCAATAGGGTAGGACAGTTGTTAAAATCAGTCGGATATAGATATGTACAGATCAGTTCTGGATGGTCTGGAGCTGATAGAAGTCTTATTGCAGACGATGTTTTTACCTGGAAAAACAAAGGTCCCGAACAGGCATTCTTATCATTGCTTGTTGAGATGACTGCTGTTTATCCTCTAGTGCAACCGATACTGGATGATTGGCAAGATGAGCGAGGATCTATTTTGTTTGCTTTTAATGAGATTGCCAAAGCAGGCTTGTATGAAAGCCCCACTTTTGTTTATGCTCATATTATTTCTCCACATCCGCCTTATGTGTTTGGTGCTGATGGAGAATATATTGATGAGCCTGAAGAAGGCTGGACTACTGAAAGTGCGCAAGGTGCATATCTTAATCAACTGATTTACACAAACAATAAAGTAGTGGAATTAGTAGATACATTGTTGGTACAACATACAACGCCTCCAATTATTATTGTTCAAGCTGATCATGGTTGGGCATGGGCAGTTGGTTGGGACCCAAATCCAAGTATTGCACTGGACGAACAGTTTGATATGGACCAAGTTTTTGGAATCCTGAATGCTTATCATTTGCCTGGTGGCGCGGATGAACTGTATGACTCAATTTCTCCAGTTAACTCTTTTAGAATTATTTTTAACACATATTTTGATGCAAAATTACCATTGTTACAGGACAAACATTATTTTTCTATTTATTATGAAAGCCCATATAGTTTTTCAGATGTCACTGATAGTATTGACTAAATTGAAGTCTGAGAGTAGACCCATCGATTATGCGGTTGTCTAGTGAGTGCACAGATTATATGAATCGGAATTGTGTTGCAGTGTCATTACAAACTATGACATCTGTGATAATGATTTGTCTGAATAAGAACAGGAGGATTGTGGTGTGAGACAGATGCAAACTTCAAGTCATGGTAATGGTGAAAGATGGATCACTATTAGACTATTCATAATCGTCTATTTCATATCTCTTCTCTTTATGGATTCTACGTCACATGGTGTATTTACAGCAACAAATCGGTTTCAGTATTTGGCTTATGCTTTGGTTGATCATCAGACCATTGATATCACTGCTGTGGAGGAAGTTCATGGTGAAACTGTTGAGTCTTATGAAATCCAAGGAAGACGCGTTCAAATTATCAACCCTGGTGTAGGTATACTAGCGTCTCCGATATATGCTATATCGTCATTGCTAAATATAGAAGAACGCATTGGATTGCAATCAGGTGATGATGCGGTTATTCTGTATCAGGGACTTGTATTTGCGATGGCCATTAACGCCATGATGGCTGCGATTTTTGTTACATCATTATGGATGATATTAAGGTGGTTGGGATTAACAAAACGGCTTTCGATGGCTCTTACAATTGGTATAGGATGGGGGAGTATGGCAGCTTACTATTTCACTGCTGGCACAAATGTACAGACTTCTGTAGAGACATCTTTATGTACTCTTGCTTGGTTATTTGTCATTGGTCTAGATCGTGGCAGAAAATTGCCATCACCAGCATTTTGGGCGGGCTTTTTTCTAGGAATAGCCATATTAGTTAATGTGCCTGCGGTTATAACCACATTTTGTAGTTTGTTGTATATCTTCTACAAGCATCGTACGAAAACATTGAGTTTTTTATGTGGGCTTTTGCCAGGCGTAGGTGTTTTACTGATCTATCAATGGATTGCTTTGGGAAACCCATTTATGGATATCCCGTTCTCTTATTTTCAATCTAAGGGTATGTATGGTAATCCTGATAATATAAGTTTCCTACAAGTTGCTACAGAGTTTTTGTTAGGTTGGCACCAGGGAATGCTTTGGTACTTTCCATTATCTATTTGTTTGTTGTTCACAATCCGTGGTGTTTATGCTAGAAATGGATTGGTTGTGATTAGTTGGACACTTATTGTTTTGCACTGGATGTTTGCAACATGGTACACACATTTGTGGATACAAACAGAGGAGATGTTGTCATTTTACCCGTGGTATTCAACCCCAGGTCCTGGTGGACCGAGATATCTAATTCCAGCTGTCCCATTTGTAGCTATTCTTATATCTCAGCTTGATTTTAGATCACTATATTTGAAGACCATGATTACTTGGCTAGGATTTATTGGGATTTGCTTGAATATACCGGTGCTTATGTATCCAGCTGGTGGACCTGTATTTCGAAGCTTCTTACTAATGTTGAAGTATGGCATTCATATTCCTATAGTTCGAGTATTTTATGGTTTTTTATATGGTGATATTCCTGTTGGTGGTATGGAGATTACTAATGTAATAACTTGGTTGATTGTACTATTAGGGTCAGTTTATTGGGTATGGGGCAATACTAAGCTAAGGGATTGGTTGTTTTACAATCAAAATAGTTGAACAATTCTATGAATCGCAGCATTATTTTTATGATGGACTATAGGGGAGATCAATTACAAATTGGTGGTACCTCTAACTACTTGAAGCTTTTGGCTCCGAGGGTTCGTGATTGTGGGTTTGAGGTACGTGTTGCTATACCATACTCTAAACGCACTGAAGATGTGCGCGAATTTATGGAGACTAATAATATTCCAGTTGATAATGTAGATATTTCTCCGCAGTCTGGAAATGTTATGCTTAGACTAAAGACTGCTTACAACTATTTCTCTACTATCAAGCCTGATTTGGCACATTTTGTTTTGCCCTGGTGGAACTCATGTGAATACGGTATTTTAGCTGCAAAATTTGCGAGTATACGAGCTCGTGTGGTTACTTATCAGTCCTTCCCAGAAAAAATTGAAAAGAATATATTCCAGGGGATGTCCGGAATATTACGACGATATAGACATAATTTTTCCTGCAATTCCGTGCACAAAGCCATTTCTGTAAGTGAAGTAAACAAACACAGGATAATATCTAACGGGTTCTATCCAGAATATAAATTAAAGGTGATTAGAAATATGATAGAAACGGATAGATTTGCAAATGTAGAAAATGCAATCGACTTTCGACGGAAATGGGGAGTGGACAATAGTACAGTGCTTATCACTGTTGTTGGATATCTTGAGGAAATAAAAGGCCATAGCTATCTATTAGAGGCACTGCCCAATATTGTTAAGCATCATCCAAATATCATAGTTGCATTAGTAGGTGATGGTGAATTAAAAAGTCAGTTTGAGAATCAAGTTCGCGAAAGTAATATGGTGGACAAGGTTTTGTTCACTGGATGGCAAGAAGAAGTGCCTAGTATATTGGCTATTTCTGATGTGTTAGTTTTACCCTCACTGTCAGAAGGGCTGCCTTTTGTAGTTCCGGAAGCAATGGCTTCTGGATTACCAGTAGTTTCTACAAGAGTCGGAGGAATACCTGAAGCAGTGATTGAAGGTGAAACTGGCTTCTTAGTAGAGCCTGCATCAGCATCAGGATTGGAACAGGCACTAGTTCGAATGTTGGATGACCGAAATCTTATGAGAGAAATGGGTACCAAAGGTCAGCAACGCGCTTTTCGGGAATTTAATGTTGAGCGTATGGTGGGTGACACGTGTGAATTATATAGTACTCTATTGTGAGATAGATATTATTTCTAGTGTCGGCAAAAAACAGTGCTAAATGACCTGTCGTGTTGCAAAAGACTTTCAACCTATTTTAAATTGACCGATAGTAAAATTGTTTGCTTTATTGTAAACATAGATTATTAAATAAGGAGTCATTTTCCTATCGCTTCCAACGAATTGATTGATCGACATTTGGATTCCCTTTCTATAAAACCTACCAAGATTTTAGATGTTGGTGGCGGTGCAAGTCCTTATTCAAAGGCTACTGAGATTCTGGACTTGTTTGACCGTGATTTCGTGGAGAAGTTTAGCTATGGTGATGACTCTTTGTCAGCTGAAAACAAAACTTGGACCAAATTTGATATTTGCTCTAGAGAATTGTGGCCTTATGGGGATGACACGTTTGACTTCAGCATATGTTCACACACTCTAGAAGACATCAAAGACCCCCTATGGGTATGTAAAGAATTAACCCGTATATCTAAAGCTGGATATATTGAATTTCCTTCACGTTATCAAGAAAGCATACACGGTCTAGTATATCGTGGAGTTACAGGCTGGCCGCATCATAGGTGGATGATAGAGGAGAGTGCCGGCAATCTGTTGTTGATACCAAAACTCCATCATATGAACACGCGGTCACATTTATCTTTGCCTAAATTATTTTGTAGTCATGAAGATGCTAGTAACATATCGTTTTTCTGGCATGGTGGTTTCAAGGTTTTTGAATTGCTTATCTATGTCGAAGATAATCAGCGAGAATATATTGCTCAGTTTGAGAGCAATCGCAATAGTTTGTTCTTTATACGACGATGGTTGAGAAATGTAGTAAGGCGAATGTATGGGCATCAAGAAACAATTTCCCCTAGTTACATGTGGATAGATGTTGCTGCTCATCAGTACGGTCCCTATGCGTCTATTCATGAAGGCCCATATAAGTAATATTGCTATGAACATCAAAATCTTATGACAAAGGACATACTTTATTTCCAACAAAACACAACTTTTGGTCTCACTGAAAGATACATATGTACTTTAGCCCAGGAGTTAGATCGTAGTAGATTTAAAGTCCATGTCATGTATCCAGATGTGCCACAAATCCAGGAGTTTGCCTTACTTGGAGACTTAGGTGTAAAGCTGCATTGTTTGCCAGAAAATGTATCAAGTAGGAATGTTTTGCAGCTAATTCCATTGATAAATAAACATTTATCTAATATAAAGCCTGATTTAATTCATTACAATGATCCAGCAGTGGTAGGCATGATAGCGGGACGCATGTATGGAGAAGCAGGCATCATAATGACTCATCATACTCCGGAGCTCAACAGGAACTATGGATGGGCAGGCAAAATGCTAGAGCGATTTGCTTTTGCAGGACATACTAAGGTAATTTTTACGTCACAGGAAGATTGTTGTACTGGAATGAGATTGGATGGAATGGCCAAATGGGATAAAAAAGTGATACCTTATGGTATAGATACGTCATTGTTTGATGATGAGCATGATAAACAAGATGTATATGACGAGTTTGGTATACCGCACGATCATCAAATTATTGTAAATGTTGCTCGACTTGTTCCGCAGAAGGGACATAAATATCTTATTGATGCAGCTAAGATTGTTTTGAACATCTATGATAAAGTGACATTGTTAATAGTAGGGGATGGAGATTTAAGAGAGCAGCTGGTACTAAGAGCAGACAATGCTGGCGTTTCTGAACGATGCGTGTTTGCTGGTCATAGATCTGATGTTGCTAGGATATTAAATGCATGCGACATTTTTGTTATGCCATCTTTGTTCGAAGGATTATGTATGGCTGTGATGGAGGCTTTCGCCGCAAGGCTGCCAGTAGTGGCGACACCCGTGGGTGGTATTCCTTCAACTGTAATTGATGGTGAGACAGGCGTATTGGTTCCATTGCGAAATGCTAACAAGTTGGCAGAGGCAATAATTGGAGTGCTTGACAATCCTACACAAGCAGAGGAAATGGGACTGATGGGCAAGAAGAGAATTGATACTAAGTTTAGTTTAGAAAAAATGGTTCGTGGTACCGAATCAGTGTACATTGATGCACTCGGTGATTAAATAGTTAATATTACTATCAATGGTTTCTTCTCCTTTAGTTAGTGTTGTCATTGCATCTTACAATCGAGCACAGTTTGTTGAAGATGCTATTCGTAGTGTGCAGAATCAAACATTAGATGATGTAGAAATTATAGTTGTGGATGATGGTTCTACAGACTCGACCCATAATATATTAAACAATTTTGGTGAAAGTATAAGTGTAATAAATCAGTTGAATCAAGGTAGATCATCAGCGCGTAATACTGGAGTTAATAATTCTAAAGGTGACTATATTGCATTTTTGGATTCAGATGATACTTGGTTATACGATAAATTAGATAAACAACTAGATTTATTGAGGAAACAACCAAAAGTGGGGTTAGCCCATACTTTTTCCGATGTTGTTGATGAAAGTGGTAATGTGATCCGCAAATATACTGACCAACGAAATAAGCTCTATCAGCGATCTATGAAATCCGGATACAGTTACGTAAATCTTAGTGAGAGCTGTATTATGTTTCTTTCCACTGTCATGGTACGTCGTGATTGCTGGGAAAGTGTTGGTCCCATGGATATTAATATACCCGCATTTGAGGATTGGGATTGGTATCTCAGAGCTTCGAGAAAGTTTGAAATTTCTATTCTGCCCGAAGTCTTAGTTCACTTTCGGTTGCATTCAAGTAATACACCTCAGGAAGAATTCTTTCGGGGTCGTGTTTTAACTTGTAACAAGCATTTGCATTGGTTAGACAAACACCCTGATACAGATTCGATTTCAAACATTAGGCGTAATTTTTGTATTCAACTAGCATCTGCGTATTATGTCCATGGTGACACTAATAAATCTGGCTTATTTATGCATAAGGCTATGCAGATAGATATCAAAGTTCTCCTCAATCCATCGAACATACGTTATTTGTTGGCGATGTATGTGCCCGCAACCATATTAAATATATTTAGGTTGTTAAAGCGTTGGATATTGAATAGTACTAATGATGTTTCTTTTGGTCCATGAACTTAGTCCCGAAAACTTGTATAGACTTTCTGTACTTATTATATGAATAGGATTTGTTATTAGAAATGTATGATGAACGAATCATACCTGACAAAACTCCTGTAGGTATCTATTCGATACATCTAAAGCGCTACGAGTTTGCTAAAACTTATATGAAAGGCAAACTAATATTAGATGTGGCATGTGGCGTTGGTTACGGGGCACGTTATCTTTCTGATGCAGGCAATCGTGTAATCGGGGTTGAGATTGATAGTGAATCAATTACATATGCGCAAAAGCGTTACTCCAGTTCAGGTCAACCATTATTTGTACAATCAGATGCTACTGTTTTAGGTATTAATAGTGATATATTTGATGTCATATGTGCATTTGAGACAATTGAGCACATAAGAGATGTAGATGGTTTTCTAGGGGAAATCAAACGTGTCTTAAAACCCAACGGCTTGTTCATTGTGTCCACACCCATAGTTGGTGAGACCAATATAAGTCCAGATAACCCTTTCCATAATCAGGAATGGAATCCAACTGATTTTAAACACTTACTTGCACAATATTTTATTGATGTTAAAGTATTTTCACAGTCACGTAGGCAGACTGAGGTTAGTAAATGGGTAAAACGCTTCGATATACTCAATTTACGGAGACGTTTTATACCCAAGGTTTTGGTGAGAAAAATGGCGCTACTTACAGGTGGGCGATCTATGGATAGATTGGAACTTAGTGATATTGTGATTAGTAAAGGTATTACAGATGAAGCTAGTGAAATTGTAGTGGTTGCTAGTAATGAAAACAATTAATAATCAACAATGGGGTGACATGTGGAGCAAGGATCTCCAAAGTTATGATCCGGATGCCGAACTAGATGCAATAAATTCTGAAAATCTAAGTGTGCGTTGCCAAAAGATACTTCGGTATTTGCACAAAAAAATAGGAGATTTGGATGGTAAGCAGACTATAGAGATTGGGTGTGGCGGTGCTATATATAGTCTTATATTGGCACGGATGGGTGCTAGACCAACGTTACTGGATTACAGTCCTGACGCTATCATCTTAGCGAAACGCAATCTCGATGCCTTAGGATTACAAGGAGAGTTGATAGAAGCTGATGTATTCAATCCGCCTTCAGATTTGATTAACAGGTTTGATGTAGCCATGTCTTTTGGTACAGTTGAGCATTATAGGTACCCGGAGAGACTTGATATATGTAGAGCTCATATGAAGTTACTTAAGCCAGGTGGTGTATGTATTATTAGCACTCCTAACATTCTATTTCTGCCACATGAAATCTTAAAAGCTGGTCTTATGATGAAAAACAAATGGTTTTTGGGATATGAAGGTAGTTTCTCGCCTGTTGAATTACGTAAAGTGGGCCGCAAATTAGGATTAAGAGATATGAAGGTTATAGGTTCATCGTGGCGGGCAGATTTTATGCGTTATGTGATGATTGTCCGTGAAACAAGTACATATAGGCGTTTATTTAATTTTGTAGAAAAGGATGCTGGTAGTTCAAACAATTTGATTTTTCACAAACATCATTGGTTGGACGATTTTCTGGGTCACGACATTGTTTTGATAGGTGTAAAAGGCGACTCAAACTGATGCTATGCGTATAGTTTACACTGTACTTGATGGGCGAATGTCAGGTGGTCAAGTAATTTGTGGACATCTAATGGCAGCTGCTCTATCTGCTGGTCATCAGGTTTGTTTAATCACCCCTAGTCAAGGCGAATTCACTGAGAAGTTGAAATCTCGTTCTATAGAAGTTATACAGATGCCAATGGAAAGAACATTTTTCTTCCATCGTGCAGTTGCTTTTGCAAAGTTTCTTCGTGATTGGGAGGCAGATTTAGTACATTGTCATTCTGCTGTCACAGGAACAATATTAGCGCGTATTGGAGCTTATCTGGCTGGAGTACCATTAATCAGCCACGTGCATATTGAGAACAAATTTAGTGATGTTCGTTGGATAAAGAGGCTCCAGATTGTTCTGGATAATGTTACAGCTATTGTTGCAGACCAGATAATAACTATAAGTAATGCTACTAAAGACAGTCTGATAGATCAGGGAATATCTTCAAACAAGATTACTGTGATACATAATGGAATAAGTTTGACAGAGCATCCATATGATATGTCAGAGATTGACCAGATTCGCAACACACTTGGTTTGCAGAAAAATTCTCATATTGTTGGAATGGTGGCTAGATTATGTCCAGTCAAGGGTCAGCGCGAGTTTATTCTCGCTGCAAGGAATATTAGCGATCTTTATCCTAATACTGAGTTCTTAGTGATTGGAGAAGATTATGAGTTTGAAGGTAAATATCGTAGTGATTTGGAAGATCTAGTACAAAGGTTGGATTTAGAAGAAGTTGTACATTTTCCGGGATTTCGGAGCGATGTACGCCGACTTATACATTGTTTTGAAATATTTGTATTGCCATCATGGATTGAGGGATTACCTGTAACAATTCTTGAAGCCATGGCGGCCAGCAAGCCAGTTGTTGCAACTTCAGTGGGTGGTGTTCCTGAATTGGTTTTGGATGGAGAGACTGGTATTTTGGTTCCACCGCGTGACGTGCCGGGTTTATCTCAAGCCATAGAGTCATTGCTAGAGGAGCCTGATATTGCACATCAGATGGGTAATAAAGGGTATGAGCACGCCCACCAGGGATTTTCACATGAAAAGATGTGGACTCAAGTTCAACAACTATATAAGTCTTATGAGTAGTATGAAATTTATTTTCAAATCCATAAAAACTGATGCAGGGTTATGCATACTACTGACATTATTGTCAATTGGTACAAGATCCTTCTTTTTTCAGGGTCACAATGCAGTTCCATTTGAAATACAAGATGAAATCACGTTAGTTTGGGCCCTAAAGGATTTTGTGCTTGGACAATGGCATGAAATCACTGGACCCATACATAGATTTGTTGCTTCCTATCTTTATGCTCCTTTTTACGGATCCTACTTTGCTTATCTGTGGTTATCTGGGGCGATAATTGGATTTGATGAAGTGCGAGAATCGTTCCTTCTGCAATCCGCTCATGGATATGATTCAATTAACGTATGGGTATGGGTTCCGAGGTTAGTTTCCTGGCTATTTCTTGTACTATCCATTCCCTTACAGTTTATTCTGACTAAGATTGTAACGGGAAATAAACAAATTGCATTTATAGCAGGTATATTGTTGGTATTTGCATTCACCCATCTTTACTCATCAGTGTTTGGGCTGCCAGATGGCAAGGTGGATTTTTTAAAGGGAGTTTTGGAGGAGGGAAGGTTGGTGGTAAAGGTGGCAAAGATGGGGGAAAAGGTAAAGGGTATCAGGGAACGTGTTGGACGTGTGGGAAAGTGGGTCATAAACAGTGGGAGTGCCAGGGCAAAGGGGTAAATGAAGTGGGAGTCGGGGACAAGGGAGTCGCGAGTGTGGAAGTGGGAGGGGTCTGGCTAATGGCAGTAGAAAAGGGTGAAGAAGAGGAACGCGGACCGCCGAAGATGATTGAAAGCGACTCGGAAGACGAAGGATGGTTTGAAGTGGCGCGTGAAGAGACCGACGACGAGGAGGAGGACGAGAAGTTCGAGCCCGAGATTGAGCACATCTTGAAG